>UMCP01002819.1_pt1 | contig 25188 bp, 20 predicted proteins | sample 1964261 | NCBI WGS metagenome assembly UMCP01 (sample SAMEA4835971, study PRJEB28245) | human gut metagenome | biome: gut microbiome; material: fecal sample | place: Denmark | collected 2008
ATCCATATCTTGTTGGTATTCTAATAGGGGATGGGAGCTATGGTTTTGATAAGACTCCTGTCGTGTCTACCAGTGATAATGAGGTGTATGATTATATACGATCTAAATATGAGTGTTGTATAGAGAAACAGTATAAGACTAAGAACGGAAAAGACTATAGGGAAATAAGAATAAAAGGTATATGCCATGAGTTAAGGGAACTTGGTATATATGGTCAGACTAAAAAAAACAAAACACTTCCTTTAAATATACATTTATATAGAAGGGAGGATGTTATTATGATGATTAGGGGGTATTTTGATGCTGATGCTACTTTTTGTTCTAATAATGATAAAAGACATCATCGTATAAGTGTAGGATCTTGTAATAAACATCTTCTTGAAGAAATAAAGGATGTTCTTTTTAAATTTGGAATACATAGTACTATTTCTTATAGCCCATCTAAAAATCCAGCAGATAGATCTATTATTCTTGATTCATATGTATGTAATATATTGGATAAATTATCCATGTTTAAATATTGTAATATAATTGGAACAGATATAGGATATAGAAGAGAAAAACTTGATTCTATAAGGGAATTTAGTTCTAATTTTAGCACATTTGGTTCTTTTAGGTCAAAATATTTAGATGGAGTGATAATAGAAAGGATAGATAAGATAGAGTATATAGGAATTAAGCCTGTTTACAATCTCACTGCATCAGATACTCACACTTATATAGCAAATGGTATTATAACTCATAATACCGGAGGTAATGTAGAAAAGTCTCAAGATGCCCAGAAAATCATGAACTCTCCGGACGAATATGGATTCATTATAATGAATTATGATATTCTAAATAAGAGAGTTATTAAACCAACATGGCGTATATGTAAATCTGGATGCTTTGTTCCGGCCCAGATGTCTCATGCTTACGAAAAGAAAGAAACGACTCTTGATAAGTATCTTGGAGTAGAGAATGCTCCCGGTCTTAAGAAGATAAAAATAAAAGTTTCAGACTTTGATAAAAATACTGGAATAATAAAATCACGTCTTGATGAACTTGTCAAAAAGGATAGAGCTTTATACGTTCAGGAACGAATGGCATTTCCTTTGTCTATAGATGATTGTTTTCTTAATACGAATGTAAATAGGTTTCCTGTAGAAGATGCTTTGAAGCACAAAAGCCGTCTTCTTGAAGAAGGTAGGCCTGGTAAAACAGTGGATATTTATCAGATAGACGGCATGAAAATGGGGTATAATTTTAGTGATAAGCAGCTTGCTGATTATCCGTTCCAAGGTGGTAACATAGATGCTCCTGTTGTTATATATGAGGATCCACCAGAAGAAGGAGGTGTTTTTGATTACACTTATGTCTCATCGCTTGACCCCTATAAATCTGACAAGGCTGATACTGATTCTGTTGGTTCGTTTTATGTACTTAAAAGATATGTAAAAATCAACGATCCATTTGCTTATTGCATAGTAGCATCATACGCATCACGTCCTCCATCTTCCGATGATTTTTGTAGGAATTGTGAAATACTTCAAGAGGCGTATGGAGCTAAGTGTCTTATGGAGAATGCCGACCGAATGTATGAATTTTATCTTACGAGACGAAATAAGCAGCTTATGTTGCTGGAAGATGGCGAACGTCTTGCCGGTAAGATTATCCGTGCCGGAGCCCGTCAGAACAATAAGCTCGGTTTGGCTCCTACGGTTCCCAATCAGCGTATGCTTTTCAATACCGTTATTCAATATTGTTGGGAGGATGTTGTTGTTGGGTATGATGATGATGGTAATGAAATAACACAGAAAGGTATTTACCGTATCCCTGATATAGAACTTCTTGATGAGATCATAGCCTTCGGCCCCGGGACCAACACCGACCGTATCATAGCCTTCGGCCACGCTCTTCTTCTGGCTAAGTATTATGATGATATGGGTTACATGCCTGAAAGTACGACTCAGAAGGAGAATCAAAAGAAGAGAGAGCGCAAGAAGATAGAACAGGTCAAAGGATTTACGGTAAGAAGACATAACCCTTATAAAATGAGGTGACGAGAACAAATTCCTTATCTTTGTGAAAAATAGGATAATAGGATGGAATATTTCAATAGAGATCAGGCTTTTCCGGCCAGAGGAGTATTTTCAGGTTTGCCGGTACAGGCGATACCTACCAAGAGAAAAACCAAGGAGTGGTTTAAAGCCACTATGGATTCTCTTGAATTGATTGGTTTGAAGCAGCTTGATGAGAACCAGAAGTTCAAGGATTTTTATAGAATGATGGAAGGTAAGTTATCCTTTATGGAGCTGAAAGACGTAATTCCTTATCTTAAGGATGTTCAGTCTATAAGGGACAATGTAAATATTCCATCATTCTTACGTCATTATGATATAATAGGTACGATCGTAAACGCTTTTGTAGGATGGTTGGGCAACCTTTCTGACAAGTATAATGTAGTTGGATTGGACGAATCTGAAGTGAATCAGTATTCTGCCACGAAGGAGAATCTCCTTCATAATTACATTAAAGAGGAATTGGACAGAAGGGTTAGGCAAGAATTGTTAAATAGGGGATTGGATCCGGATTATAATAATTTTGCAAGCGAAGAAGAAAAGCAGGCTTATGCTCAACAGATACAAGAGGTGAAAGCATCTATGACCCCTCCTGAGATAGAGAATTTCATGAATACAAAATGGAAGACTGCCGAGGTTATATGGGGTTCTCATACGCTTGAAGCAGACAGGGGGCGTTTTTACATGGATGAGATAGACACCGAGAATTTCATCGACTATCTTCTTACCGGTCGTTGTTTTAGAAACTATCATGTAGGATACGACTATTATAAGCCGGAGAGGTGGTCTCCGTTGAATACGTTTTACTCTAAGACATTAGATAGCAAGTATCCGCAGTACGGTGATTATATTGGTCGTGTTCATTATTATACTGCCAATGATATTATAGTAAGGTGGGGGCATCTTCTTACGGCAAAAGACAAGCAAAAGCTTATAGGAGGTGCTGATAATTTCAATGGTACTTATAACAATGGTGATAATGGAAGCTATGTAAGTTTATCCAAATCGGCGAGTGTAGGGATGTTATATCAGAATAAGGTAATACCTTGGAAAGGATATAATGATTATGCTTCTATAAAAGCTTATGAGGATTATTACGGTATTCCAGCCGGCACATATACCGGATACGATAGTAATGGCAACGAATATCACAGAACCAGATTCATGCCAAATTTAGAGCATGGTAATTATTATAACCGTGCCCAGAGTTTAAGCGACGAGCATGTTCGTAGTGATTTGTATCAGGTAACTGAATCATATTGGGTATCCCCGGCTCAGGTGTATGTAATTACCTACCAAACTGAAACCGGATTAGTAACTACCGAAATGGTAACCGACGAGCTTCTTCAGGACTTTTTACAGGAAAATGGTATTAAGAAAATTACCAGAACCATGAGTAAGGGAATGGAGAACCCGGAGATTAATACCTATTTCGTAGATTACGTTCCACAGGTAAGGTACGGGGTTAAAATAAGTGGAGGTGCCCTCGCTCAGGACAACCTGTATCTGGATGGAGAACCTATCGATCACCAGATAAAAGGGGATAGCAACATCTATGACTTTGTTTTACCTGTTGCCGGATATATCGGTACTTCTATGGCTAACAGGATTCAGCCATATCAAATATTCTATAATTTCTCCATAAACCAGATAAACAATATTCTTGAAAAGGAGATCGGTAAATTCTTCTTAGGAGATATAAATCTGGTTCCGAGTGAATACAAGGATTTGGGTGAAGATGTGGCTGATATATGGGCAAACCTTCTTGATGTAGCTAAGTCTGTAGGTGCTCTTACATTAGATACCTCATCTCAAAACACGAAAGGTGGTGTCCCTTTCAACCAGTTTGCTGTCTATGATTTGTCCCAGACAGAGCAACTTAAAACAAGAATGGAACTTGCTGAATGGTCGAGGATGAAATGTTTTGAAATGGTTGGTATCACGCCTCAAGTAATTAACGGCCCCAACAGGTATGAGACCGCCACCGGGGTCCAGCAGGGCGTTACAGCATCTATGTTACAAACACAGATATACTTTGATAACTTCGGTTACTTCAAGAAACGCGCTTTGGATCTTCATCTGGCTGTTGCTCAACAATGTCAGGAAGAAGGAAAGGATATTTCTGTAATGTACACAAAAAGTGATCTTACCAGAGCGTTTTTATCTATAGGAACCGACGGTCTTAGTCTAAGGCATCTTGGTGTTCAGGCATTATCTAATTCCAAGAAAAGGGATGAGCTTGAGAAATTTAAAACTTTCATGTTGCAGCTAAATACAGCCGGAGGCGATATTTACGATCTTGCATCTATCTTCACATCAGATTCTATGGTGGAACTTATACAGAATGCAAGGAATACTCGCGCATACAACGAGCGTCAGATGCAGCAGCAACAACAGAATCAGATGCAGCTTAACCAGCAACAGATACAAGCTGAAGCTGCTGAGAAGGATAAGCAACGTCAGCATGAACTTGCTTTGGAAGACAAGAAAGGTCAATACAGGATACTTCAAGAGAAGATTCAGGCGGCAGGCAGGGCGGCAGACGCCAAGAGCGACGCCACCTCCCTCAACTTCCTGGCTTCTGTTTCAGATCAGACCGTAAGGCAAGCTGATATAGAAAGCAAGGAAAGGATAGAGGATAAGAAGCTCGAAAACGATTCCAAACTTCATGATGATGAAATGAGAATAAAAATGGAAGAGTTAAAATTAAAATCCAAAGAACTTGCCCAACGAGCGAGGGAAGACGCCACCAAAAGGTATGTAGCCGGAATCAATAAGAATTAAGGATTAAATATCCCCAAATTTCATTAGAAAATCTCTAATAAAATTTGGGGATATTTAATTTTTAGTGAAGATTAAACACTTATAAGTTTTTTGTCTGAAATATAGGTATTTAAATATTTTTGCAGTATGGGAAAATTAGAAAAAAATGGAATAGTAGAATTGGACGATATTTTTAGTATCGGTCCGGTCGATGATGTTTATAATAGGGAAGAAGATATTCTGCCTATTAATGGTAATGAACCGGCTAAAAAAGATGAGAAGCCTGTAGAAGAAGGTTCTCAAATTAAAGAAGAGCTGGTTGTTGATCCTACTCCTGATCCTAAAGAGGATAAAAAAGGAGAAGAGAATGTAGTTGACGTTAATCAGGATCAGGTAGAGACCCCGGTTGTCAATTACAGAAAAGTATTGGATGCCCTTTCTTCAAGGGGAATCATTCCCGATTTGAAAGATGTGGTATTTAGCGGTGAAAACGGCGAAGAGATTACTATCAATGATCTTGATTTTAGTAAAGAAGATTCGTTGTGTGATATACTATCTACAGTCCTTGAAAGCCAGAAAGAGGACATTGTTAAGGATAAGATAGATGTTACCTCTGTTTCTGATATTACTAAGAAGCTTATCCAGGCTGATAAGGCCGGCGCGAATATCGTTGATATTCTTAAGCAATATGATACGAATGTCGCTCCTATAGAAAAGCTTGACATTGAAAACAAAGCAGATCAGATAAAGATCGTTCGCCATTATGTTGATCTTCTTGGGTTGCCTAAAGATGAAGCTGATGAGTTTTTCAAAGGCATTATCAATAAAGGTGAAGAGTATGTTGAAGCAAAGGCTATAAAGTATAAGGCTGAGCTTGATAAGAGAATGGATGATATTATCCAGCAACGTACTAAAGAGGCTGCCGAAAAGAAGGCGAAGGATGCAGAAGATTTTAGAAGGTATAAGAAAGACCTTAAGTCTTCTATCCAGGCAAAGTATCAGCTAAATGACACTATGGTATCTAAAGCTCTTGATTTTGCCCTAAAACCTTCTGAATCGAATCCCGGAATTACCAAAGCATTTAATAGGGTAAGGGAGATGATGATGAATCCGGAAGAAGCGCCAGATTTGATTATGTTTCTTATGAACCCAGGAGAGTTCATAAAACAGAAGTCGAATCAAGCTGTAGTTGATGAGAAAAAGAAAATTTATAAGCTCATCAGCCATACAAATAAAGACAAGAGGGTGGCTCCGGTAGATGATAAAGGTGATCAAGTTCAAGGTGTGAAGTTCGATGAAATCAGTATAGATTAAAAATTAAAACATTTTTTCGTTCATGGCTAATGTACTTTTAACAAAAAATTTCCCGGCCACCATGAATGGTGACACGGTGATTGGATATACCGACGCTAAAGTCGTTAAGCAAAGTATCGTAGAACACGATCTTAGCTCTTTAGAAGATTGGTACTACGAAGATCCTGATAAGAACCATCTGGGTATGCTTGAGTTGTTTTCTAACATTACAAACTATCCTCTGCCTATGTATATGGGTATGATCAAACAGGATGCTACTATTACCGTAAATGGTATCAATGGTTCATTCCGTTATGATCTTCCGGTATCAGAAACGTATGAGGTGGTTACAGTAGAAGACACGTCTTTGAAATATGCAAAACCTGGTATTGATGAAAGCTTCTTCGAAATTGTGTTGAATGCACAATTTAAACAAGGAGATGTTATTACTTACGATGTGATTAACGGTTGCCAGGCCCTTATCTCTACAGAGCGTCCTCCGAAACAAGAAGGTGAGAACTGGAGATACTGGTGTAAGTTGTGGGGCCGTTCTCGTGCTAAATACTTCCCGAAAGACATGCTTCGTGCCGGTATTAAATACTGGAAGGTAACAAACGTTCTTGGTGAGTTCTCTACTCAGTTCTCTGGCGTAGGAGGTGCTTCTAAGGCCGGTTCTATGACTTGTGAATTTACGCTTGGTGGACACCGTGGTGTTGAAGGTGAAACGACTATGTACGCTGGTATTAAGTCTTTGGCTTATGCGGACGAACGTACACAGAATTTCATCGACAAAGCTTACCAGAAAGTTCGTCAGCTTTCTGAAATCAGAGGAGGTGATGCAAGTTATGCTATCATCGGTTCTCGTCTTGGTGACGGAAGCATTGATATGCGTACAGCTCGTGTAGCCAATACAGTATCTTTGTTCTGTTTGGCTGAATTGGCTAAGATGGAAGCATACGAACTTATGTTCATGCGCGGAGGTAGAGTCAAGGGTCATAATGGTGTTTTGATGAAAAACGAAGGTTTGTACCATCAACTTCGCCGTGGTTTCGTTATCTCATATGCACGTCCGGGCGGTATCAAGCGTGAACACTTCCTGGCTGCTGCCGACTATATTTTCCGTGGTCGTAGCGATATGCCGATTGAAAATCGTGTAATGAAATTCAAGGTAGGTGCTATGGCTTACAAGAACATCGTTGAAATCTTTCGTGATGAGTTCTTCTCTCAATTAGGTGCTTTGGCTCCGCTTATGGGTACAGAACGTATCATCAATAACCCGGTAACAGGATCAAACGATGCTCTTGAATTAGGAACTGTAAAGATCAAGGGCGTTACTATTCCGGGTATTGGTAAGGTTATTGTAGAACACGAACCTTCTTTGGATTACGTTGATATGGTAGATAGAAGCCAGTTGGTAGACGGCATGACTCCTATCACATCATATTCATGTATTATGGAAGACTTGACCGCTCCTGAATACTCTAATGCATTCGCCGGCATCCCTGCTTCAGCCGAAGCTCGTATTGGTAATATCAACAGCAACGTATTCTACGTTAAGCCTGATATCGGTTCTATGTGGTGGGGTTACGAACAAGGTAGATGGTCATCCAGGGTATCGGCTCAAGAAATTGTATCCAGCCATCCTCGTATGTCAGAACAATTCTGGTGCCACTCTGTATCGGCTTGTTGGGTAAAAGATACCAGCCGGTTTGTAACAATTGAATTGTTACCAAGCTCTTTGTAATCATAACTTTTAATATTAACTTGCGGTCGGCTTTAAAACCGGCCGCAAATTTTGTTTCTAACATAGTCTTTTCATATATGAAAAGACGTAGGGTATATAAAAAAATGGGAAAAAAGATTTTTGAAGAAAGCCATGAGTCTAAGAAACTGCTGGCTACCGTAGGAGGAATGAAGATATATTCCGACTCTATTTATGTTATAACAGGTAAGATGGATGAAGAAGCTCCTTCCGGATATCAGGAAAGAGGCATTTCCAAGACTCCTTTCCCTGGTAACAAGACAGTATCTTGTTGTGGATGGGATAAGGATCTTAGGGTGTATGATACCGGTTTCTTCATCAATTCAGCATGTTATAAAGGTTACTCACTTGAAGACAAGAAGAATGAAATGGATATGCGTATTAAGAATATTCGGTATCCGTTTGAAGAAACTGTCAATGAGGACCTGGACCAAAAGAACTTCGATTTCTGGGATTCTTACAGAATTGACTTGTATGATGGTCGTTTGTTCTACACTAATGACGTTCGTGATTTATTTGAGCTGTATATAGCTATTTTATCCAAGTCTCTTACTCCTAAAGAGGAAGACGGTAATCCGATGTATGTCGAATCTTATTATTGTGTAGAAGACAAGACTACGGCTGTAGATATCAGGAAACAACGTCAGATTGACAAGGCTGATATTTTATACGAGTTCATGAACAAACTGAAAGGGTCAGAGGCTGAAAGGAAAAGCATCTACGATCTGCTTTTGTATCTTGACATCATATATAGCGTAGAGCTTGATCAGAGCATGGTTCAATACATATTCACTAATTGGATTGACGCCAAGAATACGAACGTTGACATATATAAAGAAGCAAGCTCAAGGTTCTTATCCGACGACGAATCTTCGGAGGGAATGCAGGTGATCAAATTCCATCGTATGATCAAGGAAATGATCGAAGGGCTGGCTGTCACCGTCAACACCGACGGACTGTATCTGAATGGCGAGCTCCTGGGCGCCGACGCCATCTCTGCATCTATGGCTCTTGCTTCCAATAAGTCGATGTTAGAAACCAAGTCACGTGTTCTTGAAGCGTATAATGCTTTAAAGAACAAGCATAAAAAAATAGAAGGAGCTAAGTCTGATAAGAAGAAAAAGGAAGATGAGAAAGGTTTTGATGTTGATCAATACGCTGATAAAAAGGAATAATTTATGAAAATCGTTGATTGTTATCTTCGGGCCTTACAGAAGGCTGAAGAAAACATGACCAACGGTGGTATAAAACTTGACAAGGCACGTTTTGTTCAGCTTTTTAATGACGAACAAAACCGCCTTGTTCGTTATATCCTTGATAAGAAAAACGAAGAGGATATACGTTATATACAAAAGTTGGTTGTGTACTCAAAAGAACTTGATAAGAAAGAAGATAAAGATAATCCGGAAAGCACTTTATTTTCATTGCCTTCTGATTTCTTCTCTTTTTCAAACATATCAGGCGTATTTACCAAAGGTGAATGCACGGTTACTGATTTTACCATGTGGGAGGCTAAGAACGAAAACCCGCATGAGCTTCTTGCCGACTTTTTTAACAAACCTGATTTTGATTTTAGGGAAACATTCTATACAATAGGCGAAGATTCGGTAAGGGTGTATAAGTCTGGTTTTGATGTAGACACCGTTTACCTTACATATTACCGCTATCCGAAGGAAGTTGACATCGAAGGATATATTAAATCCGATGGTTCTAATTCAACTGATATAGATCCTGAATTAGATGATAAATTAATTGGTATTATCCTTAACATGATTGAAAAGCAATTTGCTTTGAATGAAAGCGAATACGGACGTTATCAAATAGATTCAAACAACGTCCAATCTCCTTTGTAGCAGAAGAAAGGCATATCCTAAATTAAAGATTATCAAAAAGCATTAAGAATTAATTAATTCATAATGCTTTTTGTTGCTTATATGACTATCACTATTTTTGAGACAGATAACAGAATATTAATTTTTAAAATATTATAAGGCTATGGCTATCCATAAACCGTATGACAGACACATTATCTGTCCTCCGCACGCTAAGTTGGCGGACGTAGATTCTTTGTTGCTTCAAGAAGGTCAGATCGCTATCTATGATTTGGATGGTGAGCAGACTAAAGATGGTTTGAAAGCGTTGAAAGACTTGAAAGGATATCGTAAGGACGAACAACGTTTCCAGATCAGAATCGGACGTAATGAGATGGTGAACGACCGTGTATCTGATGATAAATCATTCTCTACACCTACGTTTGCTATTGACGAAATCATAGAAGTGTATGCTTCTGCTCCGAAGAGCAAAGAAATTAAAGTAGATGAGGTTATTTTCGGTTATAACGGAATTGACGACAATACCGCTATTACAGCAAGAAAAGGCGATCGTATTCCTATCCATATTAAGCTGACAGGACGTTTGTTCGAGCTTCGTGGTTATCCGATGGGTGAGGTAAATATTGATGATTACATCATTTTCGAAAACTGTCCGGGTCGTGAGGATATGTGTTCAGAATGTGATCCTTGTGAAGATGTTGATATTTTGGCTGCTATCTTGAAAACAATCGAACGTATCAAGAATCAGCCGATTGCAGGTGGTGGAAAGGTAGGTGATTTTGTAGAAATCCATCCTATCCATTCTTGTGATGAGTTAGAAAAAGCTCCGGCGGAAACCGACATGAATTTCTATTGTATGGAAATGTGTGATACCGGCGACGCTTATGCTCTGGCTCAGCTTAAGGCTGCTTATCCTGGTTTGGATATTAAGAGAGTAGGACGTCATCTTTCTACATCTAAATATCAGGTGATGAAAGAAGGTGGTAAGCCTTCTGATTATACTCAAAAGCTGTCTTCTATCATGAAAGGCTGCGAAGAGTGCCCTGAAGGATATACTAAGGTAGACGGCGGTTTGATTTATGCCGTAACGTTAGAGGATGATGGTGTTGATCAGTCTACTGTAGTAGAAAGCATTAAGAATGCCGTTAGTAGCACTGCCGAGAAAACAGCAGCCCAAGATGGCGGCGTAGGTATGTACACTGTGGCCGTAAGCAAGAAACTGACGAAGGCTGATATCGATGCATTTGTAGAAACTAATCCGACAGCCACAGTAACGTTCGTTGCTAAAACAGCAGATATGTGTAGCAATCCTACTGTTACTACTGTTAGCTGGGAAGCATGTGGTTCTTGTAAGATTTCGAAAGAAGCTTATGAAATCACGTTGCCGGATGATGAATGTGGTGGTAGTGCAAAAGCAGAATTACAGGCGGCATTCCCGTATCTGACAATCGAAGATTATGGTACACCCGGTGGATGTCAGCACAAGTTTAAAACAGTTGTAGTTACTAACATGGTTTGCGACGAATGCGATAAAATTTTCAAAGACTTCTTCGTATCTAAAGCTCCCGAATCTTATCGTGGACGTAACTGGAAACGTTTGGGTGCCGTAGCAGGAGATCAGTCCATTATCGCCGATCCGATTCCTAAGAACTGCAAATGCGGTATCTTGTTCCGTGGTATTGACTACATGATTTCTCCGTCCGACTGTTTGATTGACCGTCTGACATTCCAAGAAGGATCTGTTCGTATTGCTGTAAATGGCGGTTATCCGGATGAACAGCGCGAGGCTATCAGCACGTACTTCAACCCGATCCATACCGAATACAAACAGCACTGGGCTCCGCGTACTCACCTCGGCGCTGAATTGCTGGATAAGGAACGCGAACAACGTATGTTCTTCGACTTCCGTAAGACTCACCAAGAACTTATGGAACGGATGTTTACCAACGAAGAAACCCGCTTAGACCTGTTGGCTCCGTATGCTGATTATTCAGTAACGTTGAAGCCGGCACGTTACTCTAACGGCTTCGGTAGGGTAATTGATGATCATATTACAGTACACTTCCATGTACCGTATGGCGCTCACGAAGGTATTCAAGACCTTATGGACTTGTTAGCTGCTTCGGCAAATATCAAGCCCTGCAAGATTTGATTTTCCTTTTTTCTATATATCCCAAGGGGGAGGAGGCTGGTCCTCCACCCCCTTTTTTGTAATAAAACAATTTGAAATAAGTTAGTTTCATATGAACGGCGTGGATTCTTTAGTCGGTGCCTTAGGTAGGGGCATTGATAAAATAACCAACATAGTTGGAAAATGGGGTTCCTCCCAACCGGTAGATGACAGCAAATCCGGTATAAAAATAGGGGACAAAATCTACCAAGTGGTTGTGTCCTTAAATGGCTGTTATTGGTATCTTGACGAAGAAGGTAAGAAGCATCCTGTTTCTGGTATTCCGGCCACAACCGAATGGGAGTGGATTAACATAGCTGAGAAAGTTATCAAAGATTTCAAAACCTGTTACCGTACACCTGGTGGAAAGGTTGAAGTATGGAGTTGGTATCTTCTTAACGATCAGATGGATGTTCTTAAAGAAACCCATAGAATTACCGACAGTACCGACATGGATAATCCGGTAGGTAAGGTTCTTGCTAAAATACCGGACGAGTGGGTTATGATCGACTGTGATCTTCCTGATATGACAGAACGCGACATTACGTTCGTCAACAGATGTTATAAAACTCCGGATGGTAAGGTTGAAATAGAAGGATTAGAAGCCATAGATGATAAGATAAATATCAGGGAGTCTATTTATACCGTTATTCAGTCAACTGACGATAATTTCCCTTCCGGCCATGTTTTCAGGCTAATTCCGGAAAATTGGGTTAGAATGGTTTGTGACTTTCCTGACATGACAGAGCGAGACGTAACTTACGTTCTTGAATGTTACACTACTAAAAAAGGAAAAGTGCAAGTAGAAGGTTTGGTAGCCATAGATAATATTCTTGGGACCAGGGAAGAGGTTTATACCGTTCTTCAGTCAACCGATCCTGATATTAAGGTAGGAACCGTGATGGATTCCATTCCCGAAGATTGGGTGAGGATGGTCTGCGATTTTCCTGACATGACGGACAGGGAAATTGTTGAAGTGGACGAATGTTATAAGACTGATGGTGGCAAGGTCAATATAAAAGGCTATCAAGCTATTGATGCCGTTCTTGGTGTAAGGGGACAGTATTATTATATTGTTAAGACAACGGACGCCGCCTATCCTCAGTGGACGAGAATAGATAAGATACCTAACGAATGGACGAAAACCGAATGCGACTTCCCCGATCTTACGGAAAGACATATTATGTCCGTAGATGAATGTTATACTACTCCTGGTGGTAAAATACATCTTGGTGGATACAGGTCGGTAGATAGCATAATAGGAGTCCGGGACGAGTATCTTATTGTTATGGAAACAACCGATCCTGATATACAAAGAGGTGCCACATTCAACAAAATACAAGAAGGATGGCAGCGTGTTGTTTGTGATTTCCCTGATGCTACTACATCCGACACAGAAATAGTAGAAAACTGTTATAAGACGGAAAAGGGCAAGGTACAGATCCGGACATACATAACAATGGACGGATATGGAAATACAAGGGAATTGAGACATATGGTTCTTAAAACAACCGATCCTGATTACAATATCGGATCCAATATCGATCAGATACCGGTAGGGTGGTTAAGTATCGAGTGTGATTTTGCGTCTGCTACACAGCGCCATATAAGACAGGTGAAAAACTGCTACGTTTCTGATGCAGGGAGCATTTACGTTGAGGGAGAAATTGTTTACGACAATGACCTTGACGTGGACAAGATGGCGCTTACGGTCATGGAAAGCACTGACCCGGCGATAGCCGTAGGGACGACGCTGGCCGCTATTCCCTCTGGCTACGTGAGAACAGTTTGTAGATGTAATTGTTGCAACCACTAAATCTTATTGTCATGAGCTGTAACGAATATTTTTTAGTAACACTGGAGTCTAAACCGACTCCAGTCCGTCATAAATACACGAATTTAACAGACGAATGGTATGGCCCTGATGGTGTTAAGTACGAAGATCCTGATACGATAGCCAAAATCGAAGAACAAGCTACAGATAAGAATCGTATAGGAGATAACACTTTATATCAGAAACTTATTGAAATACATTCTCAAGGAGAGTCAATAAAATCGGACATCGGAGACATAGGTCAGGTATTAGATTACATAAATGGGGAGGAAGTGTAATGGGAACCATATCAGATAAGTTAATAAGGATCATAAATACCAAGGAGGATATAAGGCAAGCCCTTATATCCAAAGGGTATGATGTACCTACTTCCATACCTTTTAAAGAGTATGCGAAAATGATATTAGACCTGCCATGCAATGCAGATTCCTTCCCGGATATAGAAGGTATCGTAGCCAGATATTCAGCTTCCGGTCTTACTAATGAGCAGATGGCTGCCAATCCTGTATGGGTAGATAAGACAGGTAATGGTCATGATCTACAGTTGAAGAATTTCGCTTGGAAGGGGATGTCCGGGGTTGGCGGGTATGTTGCAGACATAGATGAGTGGGGCACAAATTCAACGGCGGCTTATTTTGAAAGAAATAGCATTAAAATAACAGCAACATTTAAAGAAAATGCCTCATTGGGTTTATTGTACCATAATATAAAATTACGTCAATCTTGCGTTTTAAAAGTAACAGGCATACCAAAAGGTTGCGATGCTTTTTTGGATGATCGATTGGGCAATCGTTTTTACATGTCAGAAGATGGTGTGTATGAAATAATTCCGTCTAACTTTTTGGCAGAAGCTCTCTATTTATCTATAGAAAAATATCCTGAAAGATGGTATGGATCTAAACTTACCATCGAACAACTACCCCTCTACCCAGGCTTTATCCTCGGTGACGGAGTAGACGACTTTGCGGTTACAGAGAAGGAACTTAACTTCGAGGATACCTATACGGTGTACACGGCGTTTATTCCGTTTCAGAATAATCCGACAAGAAATATGATTTTGTGTGGAGCTGATAGCAAAAAAACTTTTTCCATGCAATATTCGTCTTTGGTTTATGTATCTTTTATGGCGGGTAATAACTATTATATAAATGCTGATTTTGTTAATGGGCTTAATTTGTTTGCTTGTAAACGAAATGGTAATAATATATGTATTAAGAACTTATTAACTAATAAAGTTGTAACAGGTACGTGTGGGGACTGGGTGGAAAACGCTGGGCTATATTATTTATGGAAGAATGCAACTTATGCATCTTTTGCTAAAGCAGCTATTGCTGGTCAAACAATCTGTAATGGATATTTCTCTACCGATGAAGACGATGAAAAGGTTCTCGATTGGTATAAAAAGCAATATCCCTGGCTCTTTCCCGACCAAGCGTGGACAACGGTAGGCAAAACCAACGAGGACAAAGATCGTGCTACTATTGCCAACATTACGGGCAATGGTAATGATCTTGTACTGTCGAATTTTGGTTTTGCAGAAGGGAGTGGGTATGGGTTGTATGCTGAGAATTATGCTGGTGGTAGATGGGTTCAATCTACTGATAGAGCGGATTTAACTTGGACGAGTTATTCTGTAAATATAACTTCAGTTAAAGTTGCGTCTACACAGTTATATTATCAATCCTATCCTGAACAACCTTCTTTTATAGTTCCTTCTTATAAGATAAAAGTTTATGGACTGAAAGATGGTCAAACCCTATCTTATAGACAAGCAACTTCTGAAGGGCAACAATTATATAAAATATCAGAAGATGGAACTTATACATTACCGTCTTTTCCATTTAAAGCAAATGGAGATTGGTATGGATTTACCTTAAATAAGGTACAAGAATCCTGTGACATTACTATAGAGCAAATCCCCGAATACGAAGGATATCTGGTTACTGATGGGGTGGATGATAAGATAACTTCGTCTACATTTGAAATGGGTAATGATTGGACTGTAATAGGAGATTGGGAGCTTATAAATACAGGGAAAAATGACAATGCTGGTATTGTAAAATTTGATAGTATAGTCATTTATAATTATAATTATAATTATAATTCAGTGCTCATTAATATAAAAAATGGTAGAAATATTTTGATTCCCGATCAAAATACCGTTAATGCAATTTGTTCTGATGGCAGGATTTATTCAAAAGACTGGAAAGAATCTATTTATAATGAAGAAACGGAATCTACCAGTAAAAATTTCTTAACTATAGGATATTCAGGTAACGCATATACTAAAATTGCTTTCAAAAACTTAGCGATTTATCCTACAGTCCTCTCCAGGGAAGATTGTATCAAAGCATATAACTATTTACAAACCCTAAAATCAAAGTAATATGAAATTTATTATCATACCAAAAGAAGTATATGATTCCGTATCTGAAGAAAAGAGACGTGAATTAGGAATAGGCAGCCCAAGAGCGAGCGTAGATGGTTCTAAAGTTATTTTACACGTAGAACATTATGACCATCTATTTAAGTCTTTAGACGCGCAGGCTGATGACGATCCTCAATATCCGTATTCGGTATATGATAGCCCTTCTTCTGAGTTTGAATCTGTTCTTTCATCTAAAGAATGGGTGTCTGATGTTAATGACGAGTGTCTTTGATCTTGTTATGGTTGGGGCAATTACTATATTTGTAAAAAGTTGAATAATTAAAGCGTGTGGTAGCGTTATCTACCATATAATCATCATGTTTCAGATAATAATCGGATGCGTTTTGGCTAATATCCTTACGATAGCAATCATCGGTTTAGCCCTGTATTTAGTGTATCTTGACATACTCCCATAGCTAAAGCAAATGGGATTCTTGGATACAAACGCAAGAAACCCCGACATTACTATCGCTGGAATCACTCTTGCTCTCCAATTCGGAAATGCCCTTCCGAAGTATATTACGGGCTGCAAGAACATCACGGTCGTTGATGGCGCCGCACGCCGGGCATACCCACGTGCGGTCGCGTAACGACAGTCCTTTATTAATGCAGCCACATTCACAAGTTTTGGAAGAAGGATACGCATCTTACCAACTGGTATGTATTTCCCAAACAGTCTGTAGTATCTACGTTGTAGAGCTAAAGCATGATTCCATACGAAACAGCATTCACGCAGCATCTTATCGAGATACTTTGTTTTCTTTGAATGATAGATGTTGTATTTGTATGAAATCATTTTTTTTAATTACATTTACAGCGTGAATATAATAATAACTTTTGGGTGTATATTAGAATCAATTATTAAAAATACATATATAAACAAAAGAATCATTGATCCCCTATTTAAAAGCAGGGGCTTTGTTAAAGATCGTAAAAACGAAGATCGTTTAAAGGCTTTGGATTCTAAGATTGATCAGAAGGTTGAGGACGTAAAAAACAAGGTTGGTGCGGTGATGGACATCGTAGACCAGGTCAAGAAGTTGTTGGATAAAATTAACAAAAAAATAAATATGGCAGAAATAGGTTATAACAGTAAATTCGAAGGCCAGGAGGTTGATTCCAGACTTGAGAATGTGGTGCAGGCTGCTCCTGGAACAGGTTCGGAGTCGGGGAAGGGAGGCCTCATCCCGGCTCCCCCTGCCGGAAGTCAGGACGGTAGCAAGACTCTTCTTAGTAATATGACATGGGGAGATCATGTAACAAAACAGTACATAGATGATGCTGTTTCGGCAGCAGGGTGGAAGAAACAGATTGTTAGCAAACTTCCTACTGTTGAAGAAGCGAAGGATAATGTCATGTATCTTGTAAAAGACGATGTGGCATCTACAGAAACTAAAAACGTGTATAACGAATATATTTTGGTTACTGAAGAAAGTGGTGGTAAGGTGCTTGAATCGCTTGGTATGGTAAGTACCGGAGTAGATTCGACTTATCTTGATCTATCCATATTTCCCAGTACTTCTGGAACTCTTGATGAGGATTCGTATGCAAAAGTTATAGATGCTTACAATAACAGGATTACATTAGGTAAGCTTGGTTTTTATTATTTTTCTTTGGATTGTTTTTTAGACAATGATAATTCTGAATTAAAAATAATAGCTGTTTTATTTAATAACACCAACTCAAAGGAAGACGTATCTGGATCTTATATAGACATTGAGATGGTAACTTATGTTGTTTCCCAAGATAAGACATATAGAGCTATAGGTAATACGGCTACGTTGTCTAATGACATGTTATCTTATTTGAAGTTTATGGCTAAGACTCCTAATGTTGTCACAACATTAGCAAGTTTGCCAATAGATGCTCATAATATCATAGCCAACGTAGCTTCCGCTACGAACCTGTCTATGGCCGTATCTGCTGAGGATGTTGGGAGGGAATGGCAGGTGCAGGTCAACAACACCACCGGCAATGACATTACGCAGCCGCTTCCTACCTCTGGTCTGTTCCAGAGCATGTCAGGCGATAGCGTAATAGTACCTAAAAACAGTTTTATAGAATTAAGTATCTGGTATATCAATGATAAGTTGGTTATCAGAGTAGGTGAACAAGCTTAATAGAAAGGATAGAATATGCTTTATGTAAATAAGAATATAAAAGGTTTTTATTGGGAAGGATATGAGTTGGACTCCTCTTCTTACGAAGTAGGGTATTCTTACCAAGATTTCTTAGATGGTAAATGGGTTCAACTTGACTCCGATCAAGAAAAATTCCATCAAGACAATCCTGATGCGAGTGTGAAAGAAGTTATTGCCATGCAGCTTGACCCGGAACCTCCTGGACCAACTGAAGAGGAGTTGCTTGCCAAGGCTAAAGACAGGAAGGTTTCTGAGGCCAGGGAATATGCTTATTCTGATGCTGTCCGCTCTTATAGTTTGGATGGTAAACAGATATGGTATAACAGCAGCATGAGACAGAAGGTTAAAAACGATATTGATGTAGCAAAAGGAAGCGGGATATACACCGTATCCGTAGCAGATTCAGAATACGAGCTTGATATTGCTAATACGGCAATGAATGAAATGCATGTATATGAATCTGAGTGCAACGATCGTACTGCTGCCATAGAAAAGGAAATAGCTTCTAAAACCGACAGGAGTGAAGTTGAGTCTATGAAAGTAGATGAAGGCTATCCTGAGAAGTTGGTAAGGACAAAGGATCAGATCATAGAAAAAAATAAGATCCTTGAAGCCAATGATCCGGAGAAGGCTACAGCTATGTACATGAGGGCGATGATCAACACGCCGGCTATGTTGGAAAACACCGACCAGAATCTTGCTCTTAAGATAAAGGGGTTGTACCCTATCTGGGACAAGGATGGAGTTTACGGCGACAAAGGTCTTCCTATGGGCACTGCTGTTGTAAAAGGGCAGCGTTTCCGTAGCAAAAACAAACCTTCGGATTTGGATTGGACCCTGTTTGAAGTAAGGCAAAATCACAATCTCCAAGCCGACTGGGTTCCTGGTCAGGGAGGTGGAGCCGAAAGCCTGTATATGGTTGTTCAGGAAAAGCATTCAGGTACGATAGACGATCCTATTCCTTGGGTATATAATTCTATTTTAGAGAATGGAAAGTATTACATTGACAAAGAAATTAAGTATCTTTGCATAAGAGATTCAGGCATCCCTTTGGCTTACGAGAACCTTTCTGATCTTGTATCAGCAGGATATGTAAGGGTTGTTTAGGTCGTGATTTGTTGTTAATGTTATGGATAACCCCTGTATATTTATTTATGCAGGGGTTTTCTTTAATCCAGACTCTACTTATTTTTTATATCGGTAAGGTTCTGGTTATCTTTGTGAAAAAGGTTAAGTTATGGAAAGAAAAGATATTATAAAAGAATTGAGTCAGTATTTTAGTATTGTTGAATTAGTTGGTCCTAAAGAATACGGTAGAGACAAAGATCTTTGCTGGAGGTATTTAAGAACTGAATTGCTTCACACGATACTGGTTTTAAGGAAAGACATTTTGAAAACTCCAATGACGGTTAATACCTGGAAGTCGGGTGGAAGGTTTGATGAGCGTGGGTTTAGGAACAATATCTCGGATATAGTAAAATCCAAGACCGTATCAGGGTATTTGTATATCAGTCCTCATATGCTTGGGGCAGCCATCGATTTTGATGCCAAGGGTATGACGGCAGAAGAGACAAGGAATAAAATAATTCAGTCACAGGATTTACTTCCTTGTCCCATTAGATTAGAATCAGGTACCAATTGGGTCCATATTGACGTATATGACTCTCTTGGAAGTAGCAAGAAAGTAACTATGTTCTAATATGGCTTACAGATTTGTAGGAAGGATGAATTTAGAAAGTTTCTGGGCTTTTATCATTTCCGGATTATCAGCATTGTGGATGAATTTCCAGGAGATTCACCACCTTATATATTCTATATTGTTTATATTAGCTATAAATCTTTTGTTAGCTACTATAAAAAGTATCAAACACTGCTATATCCGAAGAAAGAGAAAGAGGCCTTTTAAGATATTGACATGCATAAGCGAAATGGGAGTTTTGAAAATCCTTCTTGAGTTCGCGGCCTGCTCTTTCGGGTTGTTCACCATATCCGGAATGGATCTTATTATGTCTATGGGAGGGCATAAATCCCCAGAGTTTATAGACATGCTTCTTCAGTGGATTACGATATTCGCCTTAATATTATACGGTGGAATGGCATTCAAACGCCTCGGCGACCTTGCACCTGATTTGATGATAGTAAAAGGCGTTAAGTATTTCTTTAGCAAAGTAAGTTGGTGGCAGAAAGTTCCATTCGGAGAAGAGCTTAAAGAAGGTATTAACAACGGTGATATACAAGAACTCTTAGACGAAGATAAGGAGGGTAAAAGATGTGTTTGCAAAAAATGAGGGTAGGATATATATTAGGAGTTCTTCTACTGTGTTTTATATCTTTCTTGTTTGGTAAAACATGCAAGAAACAAGAAATAATACACGATATAGAAATAGATACGGTAATAGATACCATTATCCAACCTGTTCCTGTTCCTCAGTATATAGTTGACGTAGGGGAGGTAGAAATACCTTTCCCTATGGATGCTATAGTTGAAAAAGATACGATAAAAGACACTGTTTATATCAATATTCCTATACAAAGAAAAACATACAACACAGATGATTATCGGGCTGTTATAAGCGGATACAGACCTAATTTGGATACGATGATCATCTACCACAAAAAAGAAATAATATACGAAAAGAGCCGGCGCTGGGGCATAGGACTGACGGCAGGGTATGGGGTCGGGCGCGAGGGCTTCTCCCCCTACTTAGGCGCTGGAATCTATTATCGGATATGGTGACAATCACCTCACCTTTTATTTAATGTCCAATAGTTTAAACTTTTATCACCTCATTTACTTATCTTTGTAGAAAAAGATAAGGTATGAACTATATCGATATTTTACCACAGATAAGAAATAACATTTTCTATGTCAGGATAGTAATGACCGACTATGATGTGGAAAATCAGATGGTTATTAGAATAGTAGCCAGAAGAAATGACGGTCTGTACAAGACGGAGGTAGTGCAGTATCCAAATGAAGGAACTGATTACAACGGAGAAATCATTGTTTCTATGTTTGGTATGGCTAAGTCATTGGTGGCCCAAATAGTAGGAGTCAAGATAAATGGTACCGAGGTACGTGTTAATAGCACTGAAGTAGAGGGAGCTGATATAACAGCCAGATACGATGATTCCCTTACCAGAATGGGATGGGAGGAGAGTATGAACAACATCCATATTGATTTTGAGGTTATAAGCACCAACAACCCTAAAACGCTTCGCATAGCCGATCAGTCGGAATGGGGGATACTTGCAGACAGACCGGCTATTATAGAGATCGTGCCACCTGAAGACGAGAATAAGTATGTTTATTATCTTGGTAAGAATCAGTTGAATGTATTCAACAGTAAGACTCTTGGCATAAATCCAGGTCGCGGAAATGATTTTGAAAACCTAAAAGATGGTATATACGATATTACCATAAAAGGCAGTCCTTCCTCTTATTCATTTAACAGAAAGTATTTAAAAACGGATCTGATCCGTCTTAACATAGATAAGATATGGGCCAGGTCAACTGTGTTATGTGATCATGAGGATGATGACATAATTAATAAAATAAAAGAAATAGAGTTTCTGCTGGCTGCGGCTGAAGCTAATATGAGATTAGGTAATTTTGAAAACGTAAAACAATTATACGAAAAAGCATCTAAATTGATTTACGTTCTCAATAATTGTGAAAATTGTGGTTGCAAAATTTAATTAATTAAATATAAGTGAATTATGGGATGCGGATGTGGAAGAAGCAACATTGCTTCTGTTAATAAAAGTCGGGCTATAAAGCCTCAGTCGAATACGACACCTAAAGCTGATTCTAATGCGGCTTGTATTCAGAAATATGATGAACTTGCTGTTTTGGACAAGAAAATCATAGACCTTCATCGCAAGTTCAGGTTTGTAGGAGGTGTAAGTAAAAGGTATGCTGATATTCAAAAGCTGGTAAGAGGCTGGATCGTTAATTTGAAGAACGAGTGCCCGGATCCTGATGATCTTGCTACTTATTCTGAATACATAAACAAAGAATATGCCAGGTATTTTACCGTGAAATGATATGTCAGCTACCGGAAGTACACAGCAAATTCTTTTCCCCTCATCTTACTTATGTGAGTGTGCTGATCGTTTTATAGCATGTAAGGCTGATCAGTATCTACAATATCATAAGTATAAGGTAGGTATTAAGCCTGATATGGATATGGTTCTTAAAATAGATCGTATGAGAAGAATCGTATGTGAGGGGGAATGCGGGTTGTGCCCGGACGAGATTCAGAAATTTAAAGAAGAACTTAATAAGATCTTGTCATGAAAAAGATGTATTACAACAAAGAATACAGAAAAGCTTTCAAGAAATCGGATTGTCTGGAAGATCTTGGTTCTGAAGAAACGTTTATCGTTCATGAGGCTGAATTTTGTTCGGATATAAGCCAGGATGATGCAGATAGGAAAGCGGAAGAGTTTGCGGAGAAAGAAGGTCCGTTGTATGCTAATAAAGTAGGTGGCTGTTGCGAGGTATATTATAACACAAGACAGGAAGGGGATTTCTTTAAAAATGATTGTCCTGATGGTCAAAAACAAGAACAACCCACACATCACGTGGTAGAGGCCGGGCGTGTATGGTCTAAGTTCAGTACCGAAATAGCCAACTACGAAGCTGCGAAGATTCTTGAGCAAGAAGGGCAGGCTGCCGCTAACGAATCTGGAGTATGTAAAACCGTTTATTACAACGAAGATCAACATGGTTGGTTTAGTAAACGTTGTAAGGAAGGATGGAAGGCTCCTGAGAAATACAGGAGGATATACGCCGGTACCGTAACGTCTTTCATTAGCGTTGATGATGCCAATGAAAAGGCTAAGAAGATACTGGAAGAAGAGGGCATGAAATGGGTTAATGAAAATACCAAATGCGAGCCTGTTGTTGATGAATGCAAATTTGATTTTTGAAAATGAGCAACGTAAAATTTAATCCGACAGAAGGTGAGAACGATAAACTGGTGTCGGTGTTTTCTGAAATAAATGAAGGTCTTGATACGACTTTGAATTACACTATTTCCGATGAAGGGAATAAGGCTAAGAAGAGCATCGTCGTTAATCAAGTTGGTAAAAGGGAAAAGTTTTTATCGAAGAAAGGGGAGGGATCTGAACCTTTTGTTTTGTCTGATGGTAATACTTTCAACGTTCTTAAAGAAGGTGCTTCAGGATCGGCATCCGCTTGGGCTGAGGACCAGCTTCCTCCAGAAGCCACGGAATCAGTTGGCGACAAAAGCCTTCTCCCTTCTTGGGATTTTTACCTTATAGACATGACTCAAAATACCGGAGACAAAGTGCGTCCGGTTGGAAAGCTTCGTAAGAACAATCTCCTTAGATTTGAAAATGGAGATTTTGCTCCTACGGTAGGCATAACCGAGGAAATGAGAGCCGAATGTGATGTGGAGTTGTATTTGGATAGCGGTCATAAAAATAAGTATTGTAATGCTGGAGCATTTGACGCTAAGGCTTTTTACGAAGAGTATGGTATTGGTCAAAAACTTTATAATGTATCAGGATCAGAGGTAAGGATTTTAAGACCTTGGGAGACTACTTCAAAGAATTATAGCATATTCTTAGGATGTAGCAAGAGTCTGTATGTAGTTGATAAGGTAGTTGGTAAAAGTGGGAAAATATGGTCTGGTGTGTACGACGCAGACACGGTTCCTATGCTGGACGGACTTGACCTGCGCCAGACGTGCCCTGTGCTGCCGCCCACAGCCTTATCTCCTGGACCGGTATGTACAGTAGACTCCAAGGCAAGATCTTTCTTTTTCTTGTATGAAGGAGAAACAAATTGTAAATCTGGAGCCGGAGTTGGTAACGCCTGCACGATGTTTCTAAATGGAAGAACTTATCCGAGAAACAATGATGTAAATCAGATCAATATAGCTAAGTATTCAAGGGTTAATAACGTAGATCCAGAATCTTCTTATCCTTTTTCTGAAGGTGGGTTCTTGACCTTAAATGCTTATATCATATACCTTGAAATGCTGTACGGTACTAAATACTTGGTTAATCCAGATACTTTTGGATCAGGGATATCAAGTAACTCCGGGGTAGGTAATGATGTTAATTACCATAAATACGGAGGATTGAAATACCGTAAAAAAGGAGAAGATACATGGATGTATGCCACATGGAACAACAGTTCTTCTATTATCCATTATGAACCTACTAAAAAAACTTACTTCTCTTACCTCATAAATTCAGAGTATCCTAAAGAACAGTGCATGGAAAGCCAGATGGCGGCTTCTTTTGCATTCGAGACAGGCGTAGAAGAAGGATCAGAGTTTGATTTTTATGGAGGAAAATACTGGTATAAGAACGTCCAGGGAGCCAAGAGTATGGCTGAAGGTCATATGAATGTTATTGTATTTAAGGAAATGACCGGCACTATATCAGCCTTAAACGAAAATGACGAACCGGCAGAATTTGATTTGGAAGTTATTTTAAGGATGTCTTTGTATGATGGCATGAATTTGTCTGGAGATGTCTTTAGGTATTGTGGAGGAGGATACGAACAGGTAGGGACTTGTTTAAATGATCCTAATGTCACTCGAATAGGTAATACTATTGATATTTATATAGAGCCAGATCAAAAGAAATGGACATATGAGAAAAGGTCTACTATAAATAATGGTGAGGTTTTTAATTTTGAATCTAAATATAAAAAGATAGCAACTACCCAGAATTTAGGAGATAGTTTTGCTTTACACCGTATTCCTTATACCGGATGGAAGGATAAAAAAGGGGGAAGTATCGGAACAGGAGAATGTTTTTATACATGGGACAATTGCTACTGGGCTTCATCTGTTGGTATAAAGTCCAGAGTGGCTGCTCGTTTCGGCGGTAATGCGGCCTTTGGCTATTGTTCGCCTCGTCGT
>UMCP01023993.1_pt1 | contig 25004 bp, 21 predicted proteins | sample 1964261 | NCBI WGS metagenome assembly UMCP01 (sample SAMEA4835971, study PRJEB28245) | human gut metagenome | biome: gut microbiome; material: fecal sample | place: Denmark | collected 2008
TATTTGATGAACTCGTTCTGTTTTTTGCAACTAAATACAACTATATTTCTATAGTAAAATATGCTATAGACAATAACCTTATAGATATCAACGCGAAGTCTAGAAATAAAGAATTTGCTACTATTTATGACCATCTGGTTTACGTAGCAAGACAAAACAACTATAAAGATTTTTCTGATTACTTTAGTAATTTAAAAAATCCAAATAAAGAAATATCTCAAAATAACGAAAATGATAAAGCGAATATAAAAACAAAAAATAAAGATATTAATATACCTTCTGTAATATGTAAAAAGTGTAAATCAAATATTTTTGAAGTTGGTTATATAGTTTGTGAAAACAAGATATTTAAGTTTTCACCTGAGGAAAATAAACCAGTAGAAATCGCTAAAGAAGATCTTAATTCTGTAATTTGTTGTAACTGTAACTCTTTAATTGAAAATACTACTCCTAAGGATTTAGAGGCTCTATGTAATATCACTACTTGTATAAACTGTAAAAATGATTTAAGAAGTACAGGTATAATAGATAAAAGAAGCTTAATTTATAATACAGACTCAAATAAATTTGATTTAGGAGAGACTTACTATGCATGTGGTAAATGTGAGAAAGCTATAAGCAATCAACAAAAAGATTACTTTAAATTAAAATAAATAATAAAAAGAGATATGAATTATAACATATAAATAATAACTCATATCTCTTTTTATTATATCTGTTTTATTATTTTTCTTAGTCTTGCGTTGTAATATTCTATAAATAAACTATATATATTATCATATACAATGAATAATACTTCAAAAATTAATACTGTAAATAAATTTACAGGTATATAAACAAATGGCTTTAATATAAAGTACACTATTAAAATTGCTACATTAGCAAATAATATTTTAAGAAAATACTCTATATATACAGGTCTATCTCTTTCAATAATATATTTTATCAAACCGTATATTCCAAATGTAAAAGTGTTTAATACCCATTGAAATTTACTATTAATTACTATAAAACCTAAAATAACTGATGCTATATAAAAAACAAAACCACTCTTAGGACCATATTCCATTATTATTATAGCTATTGGAAGTGATGCTAAGCCCATAAGAAATAATGTGTTAATCGGTATAACATTTATTAGTAACAATAAAATCAAGTTTATCGCTAATAGTATCCCACTATAGGCTATTTTTCTACTCATTAAATCCCCCTTAGAAACAACTTACTAAATCTCCACCGAAGCATTCACAACATGAATCTAAACACCATAGTGTCATAAAATCATCACAACAATCATCACAACAGCAGCAACAACATCCACCTAAGTCAGAACGTCTTCTTCTATTATAGTTATAAGATCTATCCCTATAATCATCTCTATAAAAGTTATAACTTTCTAAAAGAGCTTTATAGTCCTTATTTTCAGGATCCATCTCTGAAGCTTTTGTTATACTCTCTTCACCTTCTTCATAATATCCCAAATTCATAGCAGATAATGAATTTAGATAGTACCATTTAGAACATCTTTCACTTATACTTTTTAAAGCATTGTAAGCTTTCTCAAACTCACTATTATCAATAAGTTCCTTTATATTTATAAATTTATTATCATATACATTACTATACATTTATTTAATCCCCTCCTCTAATATATTTTGATATCTTAGGTATACTCCTGAATATACGATATTCTCTATTATTGCTGTATTAGTTTTTAGATTTAAGTTATCGATTCTTCTACCTACCATTCCCAATGTCATACTTATTAATTTATCTACTCGTACTTTTAACTCTTCTCTTCTGTCTATGTACCCTATAAAAGGATTATACCTACCTTTTTTATAATCTTTCTCTAAATCCTCATAGGCATCTAATAAGTATATATATTTGCCTATGTTAAATCCAATCTGCCTTAAGTCCTTTTCAAATTCATCTTCTTTATATGCAAATATCTCTGCCATTAAGTTTCCAAATGTATTTGACACTAAATCAATATTAGTATTGTTTTCTTGTTCTAGATTATATAGTGTTTCTAATTGACCTTTTATAAATTCAGCTTTTTTAGGATATTTTTCATAAGCAGATTTTAATCTTCCTTTGTATATAGTATATGCAACTTTATCTTTTAATCCATTATCATCTTTTAAATTATCTTCTAATTTATAATATGTTAAAAGTACATTCATACTTGCTGCATATTCGGTTATTTCATTTATTATCTTTTTTTTCTTTTTAAATGGATTTGTTATACACCCTTCCTCTATTATAGTAGATTTTGGTTTATATACTGCTGTTAATATTAATATCAAGAATGTTATATCATAATTTAAAGATAATCTAGATATTTCACCATGATTATCTTTTAAATACTTACATAAACCACAATAATAACCTCTATAATGTTCATATTCTCTAAAAGTTAAATCCATTTTGTTTATTTTTACATATCCAAACATAAACATTCCTTTCTAGTATATAAATATAATATTTATATTACTATAGGTATAAATTCTACTTCATAGCATTTATATCTATAAATATTTTTATTTTTATCAATTAATTTTAATGAGTCATAATAGCGTTCATTATCTAATATCTTAAGCTTTGCCATAGATATAGGTAGATTAAATCTTCGTGGTCCAACTGACCCAGGATTTATATAAAGTATACCTTTATCCTCATATATATTACTTTTATGAGAATGACCATATACAACAATATCTATATTTTCTTCTTTTAAGTCTATACTCACTTTTGATATATCATGAACTAAGTATATTCTTATATTATATACGTCTATTATTTTATCTTCTTTTGCTATATTTTTATCTTTATCGCAATTTCCTCTTATGAATTCTACCTTAGCTATTTTCTCTAAATTTTCTATAACTTCAAATTTACCTATATCACCTGTATGTATTATTAAGTTACAGTTACTTAAATTATACACTACTTCTTCTCTTAGTAAACCATGTGTATCCGATATTAATCCTATCATTATAAACTCTCCTACAATTTACAATTTTGTTTATATAATTGTTTCCAGATAATTTTTATTTTAAGCAAATAATATTATAATTTCCATATTCTATTTATACAATTATATTGTAAATTACTATAAATAAAGACCCTCATCAAGAGGGTCTCATTTATAATATAAACTTCGTTATGTCACCTTTTTTGTTTTCAATTGTTATAACATCTAGTCCTTTATATTCTCTAAATAGCCATTTTATATCTCTCATACTTTGATTTACTTCGTTTGGAGTTAGGTCTCTAATAAAATACTCCCTTCTCATTTCTTCATAGCTTTTATCATTTAAAAAGTTTCTTATCATAGTAAATGCAAAAACATTAGGAATATTACTTTGATTACCTTTTTTATATCCATTATTTCTTAAATACATTATCATTTATATTCCTCCAATATTGATTTAATCATATCAATAAAGTATATATAAATTTTAATATATTATTACTATAGTTTTAATTTTTCCACTTTTGATTATGGATATTAAATTATGTATTTCACTATACTATTTGGAAATATACTTTTTAAATTCTCCATAAAAAATTCCTTCATATCTGTTAAATCTTCTTTATTATATAAGTATTTTCCATATCCAAATTGACCATATTTAAACTTTCTATCTTCATCATTCATAGGTAATGTTGTTTCTGGAAATATTTCTAGTATTCTATTTTTTGCCCTACTTGTATACCTATGTGATATAACTTCAAATATGATTTTTTCATTAAAATCTTCTGGTAATTTTTCTTTTATACTTTGTATTAAATGTTTATATTCCTCTTTCCAATTTTCATATAAAAATACTGGTGCTATTATAAATCCTATCTGATATCCAGCTTTGCCTACTTTAACAGCTGCTTCTATTCTTTTATTAGCTGATGCAGTGTGATGTTCATACTCATCAATAACTCTTTGTGTATTTATACTAAATCTTATTTCCGTATGATTATTATGTTTTGCATCAAGCAACGTATCTATATCATTAAATTTAGTTACAAACCTAAATCTTCCTTTTTCTTCTTTACCCAAAAACTCTATAGTCTTTTTTAATGAATGTGTATATGGTTCTATAGGTATAGGGTCTGATGTGGCTGCACCTTCAAATATTGTAATATGTGGAGACCTTTCATCTATATATTTTTTTGCTTGTTCTAAAATCTCATCAGTATTAACAAAAACCCTCACAAACGGCTTATCTCCTAGTTGCGTATTTAAATAACAGTATTCACATCTTCCCATACAACCAGAAACTAATGGTAATTGATAATTAGCTGAAGGCTTACAGGTCTGAAATTTTAAGCTTTTTTTATAACTTACTACCATTGTTTCTTTTCCTTCTCGATACTGTTCAAATAAATTTTCTCCAGGTATATTTCCTTTAATTTTATTTGATGTTAACTTTATTACTTCTATGTTCTTATCATCTTTTATCATATTATATATATTTTGTCCAACTTCTGTATCTAAAGTACCCTTTTCAAATAAAACTCGTTTAGGCTTGAACATTATCCCACATCCTTTTTTTTAAATGTATATATCGTTGTTATTTTATTCATTTTTAATCTATCTATACTAAGTTAAAATTATCAGATAAATTATTTTTATTTTTTATGAATAATTAGATGCTTATTTAAATATTATTTATTATGGGTAAACAAGCCTTAAATTTTTATAGATTGTAAGGGGGATAAAAAATATGCTAAACGCAGTAAGTAGAGATTTAAATGAAAAAACTAAAGCTATAAGAAGCAGAGGTTATATACCAGCTGTTATTTATGGAAATAAATTAGATAATAGTATACCTATAGAAATTCATAAAACTGAATTTCAAAGATATTTAGATGCCAATGGTGGAGATAAGATAGTTGAAGTTAATCTAAATGGAGAAGTTAGAAATTGTAAAATAACAGAAGTTCAAATTGATGGAGTTAAAGAAGGATTTTTACATATAAACTTTTTATTAGTATAAAATAAATAAAATGCCTACAAATACAATCAGTACTTGTAGGCATTTATTAAGTAAATATAATTTTATTCACTATATCTAACTCTATCTATTAGAGATTCTTTATTAAAGTTTTTACTTATTAAATAAGTTAAAATAAATTGGGCTAATACTATACATACAATCATTATTATCATTTGATTAATAGGAAGAACATATACTGCATAAGACATTCCTGATTTTCTCATAGCTTGAACTGCACTATATCCTATTATATTTCCTATTGTTAATGAGCCTATTAACATAAATGATGTGTAAAACATTGCTTCTTTATTTAGCATTTGTACTAATTGTTTATTAGTAAGCCCTATTGCTTGTAACATACCTAATTCTTTTTTTCTTGTTATTATACTTGTTATCATAGAGTTTATTAGATTTATAAATCCTATAACTCCTATTAATACAACTAAGCTATATCCCATAATCTTAGTTATTTTTATAGCTAATTCACTAGATGCTATTTCTACATCTATATAGCTACCATTTAAATTTTCATTTGCTTTTACAAGGGATTCTACATATGCTTTTACTTCATTATAAGCATTTTTCTCTATAGTCAATCCAATACTATGTCTTGTATTTGTTTTAACTAGCTTATCCATTATATTATTATGTATTACGAATACTCCCGGTCCATCTGTTATAGCTTGAATTTTAAAATCTTTTTTTATAATATCTTCTCCATCATACAATTCAAAAGATAAAATATCTCCTACTTTTATATCATACATATCTGCATACATTGAAAAGTTTAATATCATTTCTTCGCCAGATTTTAATTTTTCTAAGTCTATTTCTCCATCTTGTAGATATAACTCCATATCTTCCAAATCATTTTCAGCACTTTCATCTATTCCAATAATATCATAAAAATCTTCTTCTAGTTCTAGATTTAGAATTTCTGATTTTATCATATTTGATGTGACTTCTACATCCTTTACACCATTAATTTTTTTTAATTCATTTATAAATTCATCACTCAGTAAATTTTTCTTTTGTAATATATTAAGCTCTGTATTTGGACTAGTTTTATCTCCAAAAGTATAATTATCTAATCTTATCACTATATCATGCGAGGAATGAAGTTTTGCCATTTTTTCTGCGTCCATACTACTCAATGCACAAGATACCACTATATATAGTATTCCACTTAATGTAAGTGATAAGAGTGTCACATAAGTACGTTTTTTATTAGATGATAAGTTGGCTTTTGTAAGTCTTGATACATTTATATAATCATAACCTTTTCTAGTTTTTTTCTTAGTAGTTGACTCTCCGTTATATTTTACCGCTTCTACTATAGATACTTTAGATGCTACTTTCATAGGCTTTATTAAAGATACATATACAGTTATTATACTTATTAATCCTATTGCTAAAGCTGTTAACCATTTGGATACACTAACATCTGATAATAATAAATATTTTGCTATTACTTCACTTATAATGTACCCTGCCACTAACCCAAGAGGTATAGCTATTACAGATAGATACATACCTTCTTTTAAAATTATTTTTTTAATTTGTTTTTTAGTAGTACCTATCGCTCTTAACTTCCCAAATTCTTGAACTTTAGTTATTATTGATAAATAGAATATATTGTATATTACAAGTATACTAGAAAGTATTATAACTAAGCATATAACTACAATTGATGTTATAACAGAAGGATCTGGCTTTGATAAATTTATGTAATTTTCATTTACTGCTGTGTAAACTTTTTTTATACCAAAGTTTTCTCCAATTTCGCCTATCATCATTTCCATATCATCAGCATACATGTTATCTCCATTTTTTAAAGTGAAGAATACATTAAAGTTTTCTTTAGACATATCTCTAGTACTGTTCATATAGTCATTAGATACTATTATTGAGTATGATTTTTTTACTTGTGCACTTTCACTTGATTTGGTTATTCCTGTTACTATAAAATCTTTTATTACTATTTCGCCACTTGCATAATCTTCATATTCTATTTCTATTGTTTGATTTAATTTTTCTTCATATCCCAATTTTTTTAGAGCCATATCATCTATAGCTATTTCATTTTTATTAACAGGTAGCTTACCATCTACTAATTTAAATGAATTAAATTTAAATGCATTTTCATCAACATAAGCTAATGCTATTTTAGTTTCATCTTCATATTCTTTCATAGAACCAATTCCATTTATTATTCCTGTTGAATCTATATCTGCATGAGATTTGATTTTTTCATATTTAGTTTCATCAACTCTTCCATACAATCCATGATAACTTCCATAATACTGTATTACATTTCTTTTATTTACTTCAGTCCAATCTAATCCAACCATTGCTACTGATGATAATAATGTAGTTGCTAAAAATATAGTTAAAATAATTAATATACTTTTTGATTTGTTGTATTTTATATTATTTTTAGCTATTTTAGTGATATTAATCATTTGTAACACCACCCTTTACTACTTTACCATCTTCTATATATATTACTCTATCAGCCATTTGAGCAATTGTTTCATCATGAGTTATCATTACTAATGTTTGATTGTATTTTTTTATCATAGTTTTTAATAAGCTCATAACTTCATCAGAAGTTTTAGAATCTAGATTTCCTGTTGGCTCATCTGCAAGTATTATTGCAGGTCTTGCTACTAATGCACGAGCTATAGCAACTCTTTGTTGTTGCCCACCTGATAATGTATTCGGTAGTGCATCTACTTTACTTTCTAAACCTAAAGAATTTATAATATCAGTTACAAATGGCTTATTAATTTCTTTTCCATCAAGCCCTACAGGAAGCGTTATATTCTCCCATACATTAAGTGATGGTATTAGATTGAAATTTTGGAATATAAACCCTATATTTCTTCTTCTAAATATAGCTAGTTCCTCTTCTTTCAGAGAGAATATATCTTTATCGTTTATGTATACCTTTCCTTCTGTTGGATTATCAAGTCCACCCATAATATGAAGTAATGTACTTTTTCCAGATCCTGATTTACCAACTATAGCTACAAACTCACCTTCTTTTATATCTATATTGGCATTGTCTATTGCTTTAACTAAATTTTCACCATTTCCATAATATTTCTTTAAATTACTAGTTTTTAATATATTCATTTTTCTTTTCCCCTTATCTGTATTATTTATACTTTAATAATACAACCTAAGTCTTTCAAATCACTTACAACTAGTCTTACACTTTTGTAAGGAATAAAGAAAATTTACTTCCTTGTTCTTTTTGTGATGATACTATAATGTTTCCACCTTGTTTCTCTAGTATCTTCCTACTTAAATAAAGACCTATCCCTGAACCTTCAATATCATCAACTTTTTCACTTCTATAAAATCTTTTAAATATATTGTTGTACTCCGACTTATCAATTCCAATACCATTATCTTTAATATCTATCCTTATAAAGTTTATAGTTTCTGAAACTTGTACATTTATATCTTTATTTTCAGAGCTATATTTAACTGCATTTTCTAATACATTGAATATACTTTCTTCTGTCCATTTTGTATCATGAGGAATTTCTATATCTTCAAAATCCTCTATATTTATATTTATATTTTTTTGATTAGCTTTGGGTACTGTGCTATTTATAGCTTTTATCAAAGTTTGTTTTATACTTTTATTTTCTATTTTAATGTTTATCATGCTTGCTTCTAGCCTAGATATATTAACTAATGAATCTATGAGATTATGTAATTTATTAATAGACATTTCATTCGTCTTTAAAAACTCAATTCTATCCTCATCATCAAGTTCTTCTTCTATTAATAATGTATTATATAATTTTAATGATGCTAGTGGTGTTTTTAATTGATGTGATATATCTGTTACTAATTCTTTTATGCTTTCCTTTTCTTTATCCAAACTACTTATTTTCAAATTCAAACTTCTTGATAACTTATTTAAATCTGTATATATTCTGTTAAATACACCCTCTTCTTTAAATTCTTCCTGTGCTATATATTTATTATTTATTATATTTTCTATATCACTATTTACTTTTAATAATCGGTTATACATATATTTAGTAAAGTTAAATACTATAAATGACACTAGAATAATTATTATTACAAAAACAGTTAAATTATTTACCAGGAAATATTTCAAATGTTCTTTGAAATTTACATTTTCATACATATTATAGTTATTATCATATCCATACTTGTCTAAAGTTTTTGCTCCTAAGTCTAAATATCGATTATCTTGTTTATATATGGATTTAACTATATCTACCTCTTGTTGAGGATATTTATTTACTAGTATTCCTACTACTCTTTTGTTTATATTTTCTTGCTCTAAATATATATTCTTTAAGTTATTGTATTGAAATACTGTGAAAATGCTAAATATAACTATTATGCTCATCATCATTATAAATATTGATTTTTTTATTACAGGTTCTTTTCTTATTATATTTATCATTTTTTTATACACCTCTTTGCAAAGGTATATCCCACACCTCTTATATTTTTTATATATTCTGGCTCAGATGGATTATCCTCTACCTTTTGTCTAAGTCTTCTTATATTAACTGCTAATGTATTTTCATCAACAAAGTTTCCATCAATATCCCAAAGAGCTTCCATTAATTTCTCCTTTGTAACCGTTTGACTTGAATTTTCCATTAAGTATTTTAATAATTTTCCTTCATTTTTACTTAGAAGTATCTCTTCTTTATCTTTAGTTAATTTATTTTCTACATAATCAAATTTTAATTTATCACAAAATATTATATTTTCTATTATTGTATTTCCGATTCTTCTCATGAATGCATTAACTTTTGATATTAGCACTATTAAACTAAATGGTTTTGTTATATAATCATCTGCTCCAATGTCATATCCTGCTACTATATCTATTTCTTGGTCTAGTGCAGTTAGCATTATTATATGTACGTTACTGATTTTTCTTATTTCTTCACAAAAATCAAATCCACTTCCGTCAGGAAGTCCAACATCTGAAATTATTAAATCTACTTTATTATTTTCAAAAACATCTTTAGCTTCTTTTATGTTAAAAGCTGTACATACATTATATCCTTCTTTTTTTAGCTTGAAACTGATTCCTCTGTTTAGAGATTTGTCATCTTCTAAAAGTAATATATTCCCCATTATTTAGCTCCTTGTTATATTTTATATACTAATTTTAATAAAACTAAGTTAAATTAGTATATTTATTAATATTTTTGAAATTATCTTTAGTTTATTAAATAGGATTTAGCTTATTTGAATTGATATTCTGATGTAATAATAATATAAAAAGAAATTACAGTCTATGTATTTAGGGTATTACTCCCCATTGATTATTTGGATTTTTTAAACTTTATTTTTTATATCAAGTTCAAAATTACTCTTTGGCAAGAGTTGCTTTTTTATTTTACTACATAAGTAAACTATAATTTCTTTTAAACTAGATTATATCATAATTTTACATATTTCTATAATTATAAAAACCTCAATAAATTCATTTACTGAGGTTTTTCCATTATTTATTATCCATTATTATCACAATATATATTCATTGCATCACTCATAAACTGAGCTAATCCTTCTCCATACTTATCAATATTTTTAGTAAATCTTTCATCCGCTACATACATAAGAGCAAGACCTCTAAATATTTCTATAGTACAGTTATAGAAATTAGCACTTATATGATTTCTCCACTGTTCAACTAAATCTTGAACTTGTTTATCTGATGGATCTTTGTCCCTTAACTTAGCTAGTTCTTCATATATAACACTAGCTTCTCCCATGATATTTTCCCAATCATTTTTAGAATATTTTGATGTTTTTTCTTGGCTTTCTCTGTATGCATCACTCTTTCCATATCTCTTTTCTGTTTCTTCTTTGTATTTTTCTTGATGTTTTTTTACTTCTTCATAACCAAATGCTTTAAAATTATCTTTACTCATAGTTTCTCCTCCTAAATTTTCAATAGTATCATCTATTGATTCTAGTATTCTCTCTAGTCTTTGTTTCTTTTTAAAGATAAGATTACGTTGAGCTTTTAAAGCTTCCTTTCTATTAAAGTCTTTATCATCTAATATTTGCTTTATTTCTTGAAGGGGAAATTCTAATTCTTTAAACAGCAATATTTGATAAAGTCTTGCTATGTCATCATCATTATACATTCTATAATTTGAATCTGTTCTTTTACTCGGTTCTAAGAGTCTTATTTTATCGTAATGATGTAACATTCTTATACTTACACCAGTTAGTTTTGATACTTCATTTATTTTATACATTATTTCCACCTCCTGAGTTTATATTAAGGTATTACACAATGTTAGGGTCAATACATTTATTATTAAAAATTTATATAAACTTAAATTTATTAGTATAAATTTTTACCTTATGATATAATACAATAGAAATTACAGTCTGAGAGTGGTGGTTTCATATAACCCAAGTTCCTACAGTAAGTAGGAAGGAGGTGTAAGCTATATGGAACTGACAATAAAATTTATCTTAGGTATAATATGTACCATTGCTATTGGTTTAATTACCAATTACATATATGATAAAATAAAAAACCACTCTTCTAGTCGCAATAGAAAGAGTGGTTTTGAACTTGATGTAAAGATTAAGTTCATCAAAAAATAATTTTTTATTTATATAGAAACCACACTCTATTCCACAAGACTGTAATTTCTTTTTTTATTTCTTTATGTTTATATTATACTATAAATTACTTCAAAATAAACACATATTTTATCTTATTCTTACTATTTAATTCTATAAATTTATAATATTTTATAATGAAATTACCATACTCATAAGTTGATTATTTCTCTTTATAAATTCATCTAATTGTTTAGAATCTAATTCTTTATTAGATAATAAAGCTATATCTACTATTTGATTACAAATTAATGATATTTGTTCTTTTTTACTTTCATCATCTTTTAATGAAACTAATTTTTTAACTATAGAACTATTATTATTTATAACTAAAGTCTTTTCTTCTTCAAAACTCATACCAAAGTCCATTCCTGCGAATTGAGATCTCATTTCAGCCATTCTTCTAGATTGCTCTGAAATTAATATAATAGCAGGTGTATCTTCACTCTTCAGGCTTTCTACTGAATAATTATTTATTCTATCACCTATAACATCTTTAAATAGGTTTTCTATATCAGTTTTTATTTCTTTATTATCTTCATTATCATTTTCCTTTAATATATCAGATAAATCTGCATCTATTCTATTAAAGTGTACTCCTTGATTTTTAAATTCTATCATAGATATAAAATGATTATCTATTGTAGAATCTAATATAACTGCATCTAATCCATAATCTTTAAATAGCTTTATATATTGTGATTGTTGCTCTTCATTACTTACATAGAATACCTTGTTTTCATGTTTTTCTTTACAATTTTCTAAGTAATCATTAAGAGTTATATATTGTGAGTTTATAGTTTTGAATAATATACTATCTTTTACCTTATCATAGAAGCTTTCATCTTTTAAGCATCCAAACTTAATAAATACTTGTATATCATCCCAGAACTTTTCATAATTTTCTCTTTCATTTTTATATAATGATTTTAATTTATCTGCAACCTTTTTGACTATATGTTTAGAAATTTTACTTACATCTCTATCATTTTGTAAGAAACTTCTAGAAACATTTAAAGGTAAATCTGGGCAGTCTATTACACCTTTTAATAATAATAAGAATTCTGGTATAACTTCTTTTATATTATCTGCTACGAACACTTGGTTATTGTATAATTTAACCTTACCTTCTATAAGCTCAAATTCATTTTTTAATTTAGGGAAATATAATATTCCTTTTAAATTAAATGGATAATCTACATTTAAGTGTATCCAGAATAACGGTTCATCAAAAGTCTTAAATACTTTTCTATAGAACTCTTTATATTCTTCATCCGTACAATCCTTTGGAGCTTTTAGCCATAATGGATTTGTATCATTTATAGGTGTTGTATCTACTACTTCATCTTCTTTTGTTTCTTTTGTTTTTATAGTTTCTAAATATATATCAACTGGCAAGAATGAACAATATTTATCTATTATATTTCTTACTGTGTATTCTTCTAAGAACTCTTTACTATCATCTGCTAAGAATAATGTAATTGTTGTTCCTCTTGTCTGTCTATTATCTGATTGTGTTAATTCAAATTCTAATCCATCTTCACTTACCCATCTTACCGGTGTTGCATTTTCTTTATAAGATAGTGTATCTATTTGTACTTTTTTAGATACCATAAAAGAAGAATAGAATCCTAATCCAAAGTGTCCTATTATATCATTTTCTTCATTCATTTTATCTTTATATGTGTTGAAGAAATCTTCTGCACCTGAGAATGCAACTTGATTTATATATTTTTCTACTTCTTCAGCAGTCATACCTATACCATTATCTTCAAATATAAGTGCTGAATTTTCTTTATCTATCGATACTTTTATTTTATAATTTTCATCAGCATTACCTTTAGCTTCACCTAATGAAATTAGTTTTTTGTATTTATTTACTGCATCACAACCATTACTTATAAGTTCTCTTATAAATATATCTTTGTCTGAATATAACCATTTCTTTATGATTGGAAAAATATTTTCCGTATGTATTGATATACTACCCTTTTGATTTGTCATTTTATCTCCTCCTAATTTTAATTAAAAATTTATGGGATAAAATTAAGTTCCCTTTATAGGTATTATTGTATCACTTTTGTTAGCACTGTCAAGTATAGAGTGCTAACAAATATAAAAAGAATAGTATACTGACAAATCAATATACTATTCTTTAATAAAATCTTATTTAAAGTAATTTACTCCAGATTCAAATATCTTTTGATCCTTTTCACCTATTATATTCTTTATAACATGCTCTCCTATTCTCTCAGAGTGGCCCATTTTACCAAATATTCTACCATCAGCACTTGTTATACCTTCAACTGCATAAGTTGAACCATTTGGATTAAAATCTATATCATATGTAGCATTATCATCTAAATCTACATACTGAGTAGCTATTTGACCGTTAGCTATTAACTGTCTCATAACTTCTTCACTAGCAACAAATTTACCTTCTCCATGAGATATTGCTATACTGTGAGTATCTCCAACTTCTGTAGCTTTAAGCCATGGAGATTTATTCGACGCTATTCTTGTTCTAACTATCTTAGATTGATGTCTACCTATTTTATTATAAGTTAACGTTGGTGCATCAACTGTAGTTTCTCTTATTTCACCATATGGAACTAATCCAAGTTTTATAAGTGCTTGGAATCCGTTACATATCCCTAGCATTAATCCATCTTGCTTAGTTAAGAATTCATTAACAGCTTCAGCGACTTTAGGATTTCTAAATACTGTAGCCATAAACTTAGCTGAACCATCTGGCTCATCACCTGCACTGAAGCCTCCTGGTAACATTATTATTTGTGACTTACGTATTTGTTTAACTATAGTTTCTGTAGAGTCTTCTATATCTTTATATGTTAAGTTCTTAAACACTTCTATATTTGTGTTTGCTCCTGCTTTTTCAAAAGCTCTTTGTAAGTCGTATTCACAGTTTGTTCCAGGGAACGTTGGTATGAATACTCTTGGTTTTGCTATAGTTATAGATGATTTTTTAGCTTCACCTTGAGATATAAAGTTTATAGTCTCTATCTTTTCTTTTATATTCACTGACTTAGTTGGGAATATAGGCTCTAGTGTTTCACAGTGAGCATTATATAATTCTTCTAATGATATTTCTTCATTTTCTATTATTATACTTTGCTCTTCTGTTGTAGACCCTAGTACTGTATAGTTATATCCATCTAATAAACTTAAATCTTCACTTGCTAATTCAAGTACTATATTTCCATAGTTCGGTTTAAATAAATCTTCTACACATTCATTAAACTTAAATCCTATTCTGTTACCAAATGACATTTTACTTATAGCTTCCCCTATACCACCAAATCCAAGTGCATATGTTGATAATACCTGTTTATTGTGTATAAGTTCTGTTACTTTATATAGGTTTCTCTTTAACATTTCAAAGTCAACCACATCATTTTCTAATCTATCTGTTGATAACATTACAACTTGTGAGTTAGTTTTCTTGAATTCTGGTGATACTACATATTCTGCATCCACAGTATCCACAGCAAATGATACTAATGTTGGTGGTACATCTATATCTTTAAATGTTCCTGACATACTGTCTTTTCCACCTATTGCAGGTATCCCAAGTCTATTTTGAGCATAATATGCACCTAAAAGTGCTGCAAATGGTTTACCCCATTTTGTAGGGTTATCCCCAAGTTTCTCGAAATACTCTTGTAAAGTAAGTCTTATCGAATCATATTTACCCCCAATAGCCACAGCTTTACACACAGATTCAACTACTGCATATAATGCACCGTGGAATGGGCTCCATTTTCCTATTTTAGGGTTATATCCATATGTCATTATTGTTGAAGTATTAGTTTCTCCACCAAGTACTGGTATTTTTGCTACCATACCTTGAGCTTCTGTTGCTTGATACTTACCACCAAATGGCATAAGTACAGTATTTGAACCTATTGTATTATCAAATCTTTCTACTAATCCTTTTTTAGAACAAACATTTAAGTCTGATAATACTTCCATAAATTTATCTTTTATATCTTCTTCTATAGCTAATTCACTTTCTCTTTCTTTTAACTCACTTTTAAAGAATGTGCTTTCTTCGTTAACTTTATCAACATGAACTTTAGTAGTTTGTTTAACTCCATTTGTTTCTATGAAATTTCTACTCATATTAACTATTGCTTTACCATTCCAGAACATTCTCATATATCCAGTATCAGTTACTGTAGCTACATGAGTTGCCTCTAAGTTTTCTTGTCTTGCTAAGTCTATGAATTTATCTTTATTAGAAGCATTTATAACTACTGCCATACGTTCTTGCGATTCTGATATAGCTATTTCAGTTCCATCAAGTCCATCATATTTTTTAGGAACTAAATCTAGATTTATATCTAAACTATCTGCAACTTCTCCTATAGCAACACATACTCCACCTGCTCCGAAGTCATTACATCTTTTTATCATTTGTGCTACTTCTTTATTTCTGAAGAATCTTTGTATCTTTCTCTCATTTGGTGCATCTCCTTTTTGAACTTCTGCACTACAAGTAAGTATAGATTCTTCGCTATGTTCTTTAGATGAACCTGTAGCTCCTCCGCATCCATCTCTTCCTGTTTTTCCTCCAAGAAGTACAACTATATCTCCATTTTGTGGAACTTCTCTTACTACATTTTCTTTAGGAGCTGCCGCTATTACTGCACCGATTTCCATTCTCTTTGCAACAAAGTCTTCATCATAAACTTCTGCAACTTGCCCAGTTGTAAGTCCTATTTGGTTCCCATATGAACTATATCCATGAGCAGCCTCAGTAGTTATTTTTCTTTGCATAAGCTTACCTGGTAATGTATCTTCTAAAGTTGTTCTTGGATCTGCACTTCCTGTAACTCTCATTGCTTGATATACATAACTTCTTCCTGATAATGGGTCTCTTATTGCTCCACCTAAACAAGTTGCAGCTCCACCAAATGGTTCTATTTCTGTTGGATGGTTATGAGTTTCATTTTTAAACATTACTAAGTATGGCTCTATTTTACCATCTATTTCAACATCAACATTTATACTACAAGCATTTATTTCTTCACTCACATCTAAATCTTCTAATTTACCTTGTTTTCTTAATTCTTTCATAGCTATAGTTGCTATATCCATTAAGCATATATCTTTTTGTTTATCTACATAAACATTTTTTCTTGATTCAAGATACATCTCATAAGTTTCTTTTATTATATCTGTATACTTACCGCTTTCTATTTTTACATCTTCTATTTCAGTCATGAATGTAGTATGTCTACAGTGATCTGACCAATAAGTATCTAATACTTTTATTTCTGTTATTGTAGGATTTCTCTTTTCAGTATTTTTAAAGTATCCTTGAACATGAACTAAATCCCCTAATGTCATAGCAAGTCCGTTATTCTTTAAAAATACTTTTAATCCTTCCTCATTTAAATCTATAAATCCATCTAGTATTTCTACTTCCGTAGGAATTTCTGTTTCCATCTTTAAACTTTTTGGTTTTTCTAAAGAAGCTTCTCTACTATCAACTGGATTTATTATATAATCTTTTATTTTATCAAACTGTTCGTCTGTTATATTTCCTGTTAATATGTATACTTTAGCAGTATTTATTTCTGGCCTATTACCTTCATTTACTATTTGTATACATTGAGCTGCCCAATCTCCTCTTTGATCATATTGACCAGGAAGATATTCTATAGCAAATACTCTCTCGCCTTCATTAAACTCTAGTGTTTCATGATAAACAATATCTAAGTTAGGCTCTGAAAATATTGTTTTTACTGCATTTTCATATACTTCCCCATCTATCCCTTCTATGTCATATCTATTTAAAATTCTTACATTTTCTATAGTATCTATGTGTAAACTTTCTATTAAATCCTTTTTTAAAGCTCTAGCTTCAAGGTCAAATCCTTGTCTTTTCTCAACTAATATTCTTCTAACACTTGACTCTAAACTTATAGTACTTAACATATCTTTTCTCCCTTTTTATATAATTAAAATGACAATACTAACTAGGTAGCTCGTTAACACATTGCTCAAATATATGATTTAAACAACCTGGTAACGAGTCACTTATTATAAGTCAGATTTTATGACTTAAATTTTATTATTTAAGCCATAAAATCTATTTTTTAATTAAATCCCTAACTATTTTATCTGATTTTAAGATTCATACTTAGAAAGATATTTCTTCGCAAAACTTAATCCCTATATCAGTTCTATAATGCATTCCTTCAAAGTTTATTTTCTCTATATTTTTATATACCTTTTTAGCAGCTTCTTCTACACTGCCTGCACTTGTTGTTATTCCTATAACTCTACCACCATTAGTAACTAAGTTTCCGTCTAACATCTTAGTTCCACTATGAAATACAACTATATCTTCATCTAAATCTTCAAGACCAGTTATCACTTTACCTTTTTCATAATCTTCTGGGTATCCACCTGATGTAAGCATTACACAAACAGCTTCTTCTTTTTTATAATTAATTTCTATATCTTTTAATTTATTATCTAATATAGCTTCCATTATTTTATGTAAGTCAGTTTCTAATCTGAATAAAACAGATTGAGTTTCAGGATCTCCAAATCTTACATTATATTCAAGTACCTTTGGACCATCTTCAGTTATCATAAGTCCTATAAATAATACTCCTTTATAATTTAAATTATCTTTTTTGAAACCTTCTAAAGTTCTATTTAATACTTTCTCGCTTATTTCTTTAGACAACTCATCTGTATAGATTTCACTTGGAGAAAAAGTACCCATTCCTCCTGTGTTTGGACCTTTTTCAAAGTTGTATACTTTCTTGTGATCTTTAGCACTTACCATAGGAACTATTGTATCGTTATCTACAAATGCTAATATAGAAGTTTCAATACCTGATAAAAACTCTTCTACTACTATCTTTTCTCCAGCACTTCCAAACTTTTTATCACTCATAATTTCTCTTAAGGTATTTATAGCATCTTCTCTATTTTCTGGTATTACAACACCTTTTCCAGCTGCCAACCCATCAGCTTTTATGACCACTGGATATCCAAAACTATCGATTTCGCTTATAGCTTCATCTAAATTTGTATATTCTTTATATTTAGCAGTTGGTATATTATGTCTTATCATAAAGTCTTTAGAAAATGATTTACTTCCCTCAAATGTAGAACATTCTTTGTTTGGTCCAAATATTTTAAGGCCTTTTTTTTCAAATTCATCTACTATACCATTTACAAGGGGAACCTCTGGTCCAACTACAGTTAAGTCTATATTATTTTCTTTTGCAAACTTTACTAAATTTTCTATATCACTGTCACTTATATTTACACATTGCGCAACTTTTGCTATCCCTGCATTACCTGGAGCACAATAGATTTTTTCAACATTATTCTCTTTACTTAATTTCCAAGCTATGGCGTGTTCTCTTCCGCCACCACCTACAACTAATACTTTCATAATTTACCCCCTAGTGTTTAAAGTGTCTTGTTCCTGTAAACACCATTGTCATCTCATATTTATCACAAGCATCTATTGAGTCTTGATCTTTTATTGAACCACCAGGTTGAACCACTGCACTTATTCCATATTCATTAGCTAATGTAACACAATCATCAAATGGGAAGAATGCATCTGAAGCAAGTACTGCACCTTTGAAATCTTTATCTTTGTTATTTTCTAAGGCATTTTTAAGTGCCCATATTCTTGATGTTTGACCACACCCTGATGCTAAAGTTTGACCATCTTTAACTATAACTATGGCATTTGATTTCATATTTTTAACTATTTTCATACCAAATTCCATATCTCTAAGTTGCTCTTTAGAAGGTTTTACTTTTGTTACTGTTTCATACTTATCAGCTAATACATTATTTTTATCTTGTATTAATAACTTACCATCTAAATATTTCATATCGTATGGTTGTAAGCTCTCTTCGATTTTAGCTAATTTTAATACCCTTAAGTTTTTCTTTTGTCTTAAAACATCTAAAGCTTCTTCTGTAAAATCATAAGCTACTACTATTTCTAGGAATATTCCATTTAACTTCTTAGCAGTTTCAACATCTACTGTTGAAGTTATCCCTACTATTCCACCAAATATTGAAACTGTATCAGCTTCATAACATTTTGTATAAGCTTCTAAAGCATTAGCTCCAATTCCTACTCCACATGGATTGGTATGTTTTATAGCTACTGAAACAACTTCTTCACTATCTTTAAATTCTCTCATAACTTCTAAGCATCCATGTAAATCATTTATATTATTAAAAGAAAGTTCTTTTCCGTTTAATTGTTCATAATTTAATATTGGATTTTTCGCATTTGGTTGGCTATATAAAATACCTGCTTGATGTGGATTTTCTCCATATCTTAAAGTTTGTTCCTTTTGGAAAGTTAAATTAAGTATTTCTGGGTACTTATCACCTACTTCATTAGCAAAATAAGTAGATATAAGAGCATCATATCTTGCTGTAGTTGAGAATGCCTTATAAGCTAGCCTTTTTCTATCTTCTAAAGTTAACTCATTATTTTTTAGTTTTTCTATTATAGTGTCATAATCAGCTACATCAACTATTATTGTTACATCTTTATAGTTTTTAGCAGCAGAACGTATCATAGATGGTCCACCTATATCTATGTTTTCTATCATTTCTTCATGGCTTTTTCCAGCCTTTAAAGTTCCTTCAAAATCATATAAGTTAACTACTACTAAATCTATAGAACCTATATTGTATTCATTTACAGTATCCACATGAGATTTTTCATCTCTTTTATAAAGTATTCCACCATGTATATATGGATTTAATGTCTTAACTCTTCCGTCTAGCATTTCTGGGAATTTTGTAACTTCGTCAATTGTTATTGCATTTACCCCATTCTCTTTTAGTATCTTAAATGTATTACCAGTAGATATAACTTCATATCCTAGATTGTTTAATTCTCTAGCAAATTCAACTACTCCACTTTTATCTGTCACACTTATTAATGCTCTTTTACTCATTTATAAACACTCTCCTACCCTGAATACTTAATTTATTTTCACAGAACAATCTTATACTTTCTTTTAAAATTCTATGTTCAACTTCTAAAACTCTTTTTGCAAGAGACTTTGCATCATCATCTTGTTCTACATTTACAGCTTCTTGCATTATTATTGCTCCAGTATCTGCTCCCTCATCTACAAAATGTACTGTAGCTCCAGTTACCTTCGCACCATAATCTATAACACCTTGGTGTACCTTTTCACCGTAATACCCCTTTCCACAGAAAGAAGGTATTAACGATGGATGAATATTTATTATTTTATTTCTAAATTCATCCACAAATTTAGGAGTTATTATTTTTAAATATCCTGCTAAAACTATTAAATCTATGTTATTTTCTTTTAATAGTCCTATTATTTTATCTTCATCAGTTTCATAAACTGCTTTAATTTTGCTTAGTCTAGCCCTTTCTAAACCATAGGCATTTTCTTTATTTGAAATAACAAGCTTTACTGTACCATTTATTCCACCTGATTTTGTTTCATCTATAATAGCTTGTAAATTTGTACCTCCACCAGATATTAAAACTCCAATGTTTAACATAAATTTACTCCTTCATGAGTATCAACAACTTCACCTATTATATAAGCTCTATCTTTCATTAATTCAGTATATTTTGCATCTACATGTATTTCTTCTTCTCTATTATTTATAAAATTAACTACTTCTTCAGCTTTATCTTTTTCAACTACCATAACTAATCCGATTCCCATATTAAAACTCTTATGTAGTTCTCTTTCATCTATAGCATTGAAGCTTTCTATTACTTTAAATATTGCTGGCTTTTCCCAAGAATTTTTATTTATATCTATTCCTAAACCTTTAGGTATAACTCTTGGTATATTTTCTATAACTCCACCACCAGTTATATGAGCTATCGATTTTATATCATATCGTTTTAATAAATCTAATACTAACTTAACGTATATTTTTGTTGGAGTTAATAAAGCTTCTCCTAAAGTCATTCCTAATTCTTCTATATATTGATCTAGGTTATAGTTATATGTATCTAAGAATATTTTTCTTATGAAAGAGTATCCGTTACTGTGTACCCCACTTGATGATATCCCTATTAAAACATCCCCTGATTTAACATTTTGACCTGAAACTATCTTCGCCTTATCTGCTATACCAACAGAAAATCCTGCTAAATCATAATCATCTTCAGCATACATTCCTGGCATCTCAGCAGTTTCTCCACCTATTAACGCACATCCTGCCATTTTACATCCATCTACTATACCACCAACTATTTGATCTATATTTTCTGCAACTAGTTTTCCAGTAGCGATATAATCTAAAAAGAATAATGGTTTAGCGCCTTGACATATTAAATCATTGACACACATTGCAACTAAATCTATCCCTACTGTATCATGTTTATCCATCATTTGAGCTAATCTTAATTTAGTACCAACTCCATCAGTAGAAGAAAGTAAAACTGGTTCTTCCATGCCTACAAATTCCTTTAGGCTATATAGTCCACTAAAGTTTCCTAAATCACCTATTACATTATTATCATAAGTAGATTTTATTTTCCCTTTTATAAGATCTACTGCTCTGTTTCCCTCGTCTATATCTACACCTGATTGTTTGTATGTTAACATGAAAGTAGTTCCTCCCTATCTAATTTCTTAACTGGATAATCTCCATCAAAGCAAGCTTTACAAAAAGTAGCTTTATTTTCTGTAGCTTCTACCATTAAATCTATATCTAAGAATTTTAAAGAATCACATCCTATATATTCTCTAATATATTCTACATCATTACCTGAAGCTATTAAGTTTGAGCGATGCGGTGTATCTATACCATAGTAGCAAGAGTACTGTACTGGAGGAGATGTTATTCTTAAGTGAATTTCACTAGCACCTGCATCTCTAAGTGATTTTACTATTAGTTTAGAAGTTGTTCCTCTAACTACAGAATCATCGACTAAAACTATAGATTTACCTTTTACTACATTTGATAATGGATTTAATTTTATCTTAACTCCTATTTCTCTTTCTTCTTGAGTAGGTTTTATAAATGTCCTACCTACATATCTATTTTTAACTAGGCCTTCACTTAAAGGAAGTTTACTTTCGTTAGAATAACCTACTGCTCCTGCCCATCCTGAATCATGAACTGGTACTACTATATCAGCTTTTATATCCTCATCTTTAGCTAATACTTCTCCACATTTAACTCTAAAGTCATATGCATTTACATTATCTATAGTTGCATCATTTCTTGCAAAGTAAATATGTTCAAATATACAACTTTTCTTAACTGGTTTATAATTTTCAGAGTAGAAATAAGATTTAAGTTTACCATCTTTTGCAACTATTATTTCACCAGGTTCAACATCTCTTATTACTTCCCCACCAAGTATATCTATTGCACAATTTTCTGAAGCAAATATATACTCATCACCTTTTTTACCTAATACTAGAGGTCTAAATCCATGTGGATCTCTAACTGCTACTAACTCATCTTCTCCCATTATTACAAGAGAGTATGCTCCCTTTATATAGTCCATAGTTATTTTTATACTTTCTACTATATCTCCCTTATAGTATCTAGCTAATATATATAAAATCACTTCTGTGTCAGAATTTGCTTGAAACATATATCCATCTTCTTCTAGCATATCTCTTAAGTAATTTGCATTTACTAGATTTCCGTTATGAGCTAAGGCTAATTCTCTTTTTCTACATCTTCCAACAAGCGGTTGACAGTTTGCTAAATGGCTTCCTCCAGCTGTTGAATATCTAACATGCCCTATACCTATATTTCCTTTTAAGTTTACTAGCTCACTTTCTTTAAATACATCTCCAACTAAGCCCATATCTTTTTTATAATTTATATTGTCACCATTAGATATTGCCATTCCACAACTTTCTTGGCCTCTATGTTGAATTGAATATAAAGAGTAATATAATTCTTTAACTATATCTTTATTTGAATAAATCCCTACTATACCACACATAAAATGTCCTCCTAGTTACTCATTCTAGCAAGAACTTCTTCATAACCTTGTACTAAATCTCCAAGATCTCTTCTGAATCTGTCTTTATCTAATTTTTCATTTGTGTCTACATCCCAAAGTCTACAAGTATCAGGAGATACCTCATCCGCTAATATTATATTTCCTTCACTATCTTTCCCAAACTCTAATTTAAAGTCTACTAACTTTAAGTTCATTTTTAAGAAAAATTCCTTCATAATTTCATTTATTTTTAAGGCTTCATTTCTTAGGAATTGTAATTCTTCTCTAGTAGCTAATTTCATTGCTACAGCATGGTCATCATTTAACATAGGATCTCCGTATGCATCATTTTTGTAAGATAATTCGAATATTGGCTCATCTAAAACTATACCTTCTTCTACCCCATATCTCTTGCAGAATGATCCTGCTGTTATATTTCTTACTATTACTTCAAGTGGTAGTATTTCAACTTTCTTAACTAACATTTCTCTTTCTGATATTTTTTTTACGAAGTGAGTTTTGATTTGTTTCTCGTGTAACATTTCAAATATTATTGTAGAAATTTTATTATTTAAAATACCTTTTGATGATATTTGAGCTTTTTTCTCCCCATTGAATGCTGTTGCATCATCTTTAAAATAAACTATAAACTCATTTTCACTTTCTGTAGAATATACTTTTTTTGCCTTTCCTTCATATAATAACATAATAAATTACCCCCTTAAGTTTTTATCATCTTCTAGTACTTTTTCTTCCATTTCTTTTCTATATAAAACTAAATCTTCTTTTACTTTTGGATATTTAATACTTATAATTTGAAGTGCCATTAATGCTGCATTTATACCTGAATCTATTGTTACTGTTGCTACAGGTATACCTGGCGGCATTTGAACTATTGATAAAAGTGAATCTAAACCATCCATTGTCGATGATTTTATTGGTAAGCCTACTACTGGTATTAATGTATGAGAAGCTATTACTCCAGGTAAATGTGCTGCTTTTCCTGCTGCTCCTATTATTACGTCTGTATCATTTTCTATTTCTTCTAAAAATAATACTAATTGCTTTGGTGTTCTATGTGCTGACAATGCTCTTACAGAAACTTCTACATCAAATCTTTCTAATAACTTTATCCCATCTTCTAATTTAGGATAATCTGACTTTGACCCCATTATTACAACTACTTTCATGTTTACCCCTCCATAAATATGATGTGTCATTCATTTTTGTTGAAACCATTCGAATATTATTAAGTATTAATATTTTAATATTCTTTATATTCCGTAATATTATATTTATATTTTATTATATATTTCATAAATTATCAAGTATTTTACGAACTTTAACTT
>UMCP01030845.1_pt1 | contig 24698 bp, 21 predicted proteins | sample 1964261 | NCBI WGS metagenome assembly UMCP01 (sample SAMEA4835971, study PRJEB28245) | human gut metagenome | biome: gut microbiome; material: fecal sample | place: Denmark | collected 2008
CCTGCTTTTTGATCGTTTCTGCCGTCAGCTTTTTAGCCCTCGGCCCATACGCCACCTCATCAAAAACCGTATCTTCCAAAATCTGCAGATCCGGGTTCTGGAATACATAACCGATCTTGTCAGCCAGGTCGGCCGGCTCATAATTGACGATATCCTCGCCGTCTACCAGCACCTGCCCGCTGCGGGGATGCAGAAGCGCCATGAACAAACGGCTCAGCGTTGTCTTGCCGCTGCCGTTATGGCCCAAAAGCGCCACAAACTCGCCGTCACCGATCGTGCAGGCGATATCGTTCAGTACCGGCAGACCCCTGCGGTAAGCAAAATTGACCTCTTTAGCCTCCAGCATCAGGCGTTCCCCCCTTCAAAACCAAGCATCTGTAACTCCGCAGCCGCCTCTGCCTCAGTCCGCCACTCGCCCAAAGTAATACCGAAACGGCGCTCGACGCCCAGCTTCACCTGCCATAACGCAGGTACCAGCGGACGCAGCTCCTCGTCCTCATACATCGTCCGCGCTGCAGCAGCAAAGGTATCAGCCGTTACCAGCTGCCCCTCCTTCAGCACTACCATGTCCGTCACATAAGGCAGCAGATAGTCCACTCGATGCTCAACTACGATGATCGTCGTGCCGTAACGCTGATGGATCGCATATAACAGCTCATACAGCGAATGGGCCCCGTCCGGGTCCATCGCCGATACCGGCTCATCCAGCACAATGATCTCGGGATGCACCGCCAAAGTAGCCGCCAGCAGCAAACGCTGGCGCTGCCCGCCCGACAGCTCGTCCAGCTGATAACTCTCGCGCCCCGGCAGACCCACGTCCTCCAAAGCCTTACGGGTACGCTCCGCCACCTCCTCCGGCGCAAAACCGTGATTCAGCAAACTGAAAGCAACTTCCTCGCCCGCAGTCAGCGAAACCAGCTGGCTTTCGTAATCCTCCAGCATCAGCCCCACGCGCATCGCGATATCCGACACCCGGCGGCCTTTAGTCGATTCGCCCAGCACCTGCACATCACCGCTGTAACGTCCGCCCATATAAAAAGGCACGATGCCCGTCATCGCCTTGCACAAAGTAGTTTTGCCCGCGCCGCTGGGGCCGGCCACCACCGTGAACGAACCCTTTTTGATCTCCAGGTCGATATCCTGCAGCACCAGCTCCGATTTATTATAAGCAAAATAAAAATTTTCCAGCCTGATAACGCTCTCCATCATTCATCGTCCTCCTGCACAAAAAACAGCTTCCGCACCGGCCCGAACAGCAAAAAGGTGATCATGCCGTTCAGCGCGCCCACGATCGCCACCACCGGCAGCATGGCATACAGCCAGACATGCAGCGGCAAGCCCAGAACGATCTTTAAAATGAAAGTAAACACACCGCCGCTGGCCATAGTTGCCAAAAATCCCGTCACCAGGGGGCGCAGCTTCCACTTGCCCAAACCGCAGCGCAGCATCGCCTTGACCAGGATGCAGCAGGTGATCGCACCCGAAAGCTCGCTGGCGATATTACCCAGCGGAAAAGCCGACTTCGACGACGGCACCAGCGTGATGCCCGCAATAAAACCGATGCCCACAGCCTGCGACAGCGTCGGATTCGTCAGATTGATAACGATAGAATACATGGCGATCGTCCAGTTCGGCGTCACGCCGCCCACATTAGGGCTGACCGTATGCAGGATGATGCCGATAGCGAACAGCATCGCCGTGATCGCTACCCAGCGGTAGCCGTCCTGCATTGGTTTAACTTCGATCAGGTCCACCAACGGCAGCCTGGTATTTTTTTCTTTATCCATAATATAAGCCTCCTTCAAATTGGGCAATAAAAAAGCCCTTCATCCCCATGTAGGGACGAAAGACACAACTTTCGCGGTACCACCCTGCTTGACTTAATAATCAGTCCGCTCGTAAGATACGGGCCGCAGCCGATATCCCCTTCCCTGGTAACGGGCGAAGCATCCCGACGGCGTCTACCCCCTTGCGGGCTCAAGCCGTATCTTAAAGGTCCATTCACCCTGCCGCCAAACGCCGGACTTGCACTGTCACCGGCTCGCTGAGGTCCGCTTGGCAAAGCTACTAATCCTCATCATCGATCAAATACTTATGAAATTACTTTAAAGTGTAGCACCAGCGGCAAAAGTTGTCAATAAGCGCGCGTGTATACATAGCGGCAAGCACCAAAGTTAAAAATATACTTGTAATTTTGCGCCGGCAGGAGTAAGATATTTTATGTAGTGGGGACGTAGCTCAGCTGGGAGAGCGTACGGTTCGCATCCGTAAGGTCGAGAGTTCGATCCTCTTCGTCTCCACCAAGTATTATGATATAGGAAAGCCGCTGAATATTGCATTGCCCCATTATTAATAGGCACAAAATATAAACACAAATGTTTATTTATACCGTCTGACTACGTTTTTTTAGGTGTCAGACGGTATTTTAATTGAAATCTCTCAAAATGATAAAAATAGATGTAATCATCGATAAGTTATTCAATATCTTTCAAGGTATTAATCTCCTACTTTGAAATGCACTCCGTAAAGATATCAATGAATCTTTGCTTTTATTTTTTTACATTCTTAAAGCATTCCAGCAAGATTGGTATCTTTATCAATGAGGTTTTATGTCGCAGATATCGGTAATAATCACTTTGGGATACATAATAAAATTTGCACATTGCCTCAATTGTATATTTACCTTTTATTTGCTCGATCAGGAGATATTTTCGATTTGCTTTCACATCCTTCCAGCGGTTGAGAAAAAATTTATCATCAACTCATTTTCAATTGTTTTATTATTTGTTCTTTAGCTTTAGTATCTATTCTTGGACGCCCTTTAAGCAGTGAAACGGACAATGTTCAACCTCTTTACTCAGATCGCACTAGTTTTATACTAAATATTTGCTTACTACATATTTTCTGCTTAGATTAATTATTCCCCAACCGCTTTCATATTCCGTTTTTACTTTTTTAAAATATCTATGTAATGCTTCCTTTTTTGCCAGACACACAAAAGCTTCCAATACAATCTATATCCTACGATTGGAATCTTTTTATTCCAATGTCTATTTTTCATGATCATGTTCACTCTTCAGCAGCTTTCGTGTTATAATTAAAATATCATTATTAACAATCACAAAAATTCTAAAAAATAGATGTTCTAAGTATCCTAATGATTTCATTATTAAAAAAGATATATTAATTCCATATGGAATCAATATTTCAATTGTTATAAATGTTAGAACAAAAATTTATTATCTAATCATAATTTTATTTATTACAATATTTATAGTAATGAAAGGGGTAATCAAATTGATCTCTAATTTAAAAATAACAGGCTTATTTGGAAGATTTAATTATAACATTGAGCTAAAAGATAATAATATTACAATTCTTACTGGACCAAATGGATTCGGAAAGTCGACTATCTTAAAAATTATTTTAGAAATAAGCAATTTGAATTTGTTATATTTTTTTAATTTAGAGTTTAAGGAAATAATAATCCAATGTACTGATTCTAATACTATTTCCTTGAAAAAGCAAAAAAACAAATTTTTAGTAAATGATGAAAAAATTGACAACCAAAATTTCAAAGAATATTTTTTTTCTCAACATCGGTTTACACAAATTAGGCCCAACAAATGGTTAGACAGGAAAACAAGAAAATTTTATAATAGTATGGAAGACGCTTATTTCACTCTTTTTGATGATCTATCAGAAGAAGACTCCGATTTGTTCACCATGTTTCTAAATAAACAACAAAATACTTCATTCCTTAAAATCAAAAAGATTCTTTTGGATTTTAAAACATCTTGCGGCAATATACGCTTAATATCTGAACAACGCTTAATAAAACAAAACCATGCTTATACGGATAATGAAGAAAAAATTATAGATGTAATCAGTGAACTTCCTCAAAAAATGAAATATAAAATTAGTAAAGTGAGTGAGGACTATTCAAAAAAAGCAAATTCTCTAGATAGTAGCTACCCTGGAAGGCTATTCTCAACTAAAGAAGGATTAAAAGATAAAAAAGAATATGAAGAAAAAATGAAAATAGCTAATTCAAAGTTTGAGAAACTAAATAAATATGATTTAGTTGATTTTAAGATTATTAAAGCTAACAATTATGAAGAAGAGTTTTCAAAAGCCTTAAAAATCTATTTTGAGGACTTTGAAAGTAAATATGCTGTTTTTGAAGATTTCATTGATAGACTTGATCTATATACTGAAATTGTAAATTCTCGATTATCCTTTAAAGAAATAAAAATAACTAGAAAAGAAGGATTAATAGTTGTAAGTAAAGACAAAAATAAGTCTACTTGCTTAGACTTAAATCATCTATCATCTGGAGAAAAACAAGAGATTGTATTATTTTACGAATTAATTTTTGAAACAGATAAAAATCTCCTTTTATTAATAGACGAACCAGAAATATCTCTCCATATACTATGGCAAAAGAAATTTATGGATGATTTAATGAAAGTTGTAAATATGGGTCAATTAGAAGTTATTGTAGCAACCCATTCCCCTCAAATCATAAATAATCACTGGGATATGCAAATTGATTTAGGTGAATTATATGGCAACTAATTCAATAAAAGATAATTTAACAAAAAGTGAAATAATATCAGAATTACTGTTATCTATTAAGGGTGACGTTAAGAAAGAATATATTCATTTAATCGTTGAAGGAGTTGATGATATTCGTTTCTTTAAATCTAGAGTATCTCCTCACGTATATATTTATGAATCTTTCTCTGGAAAAGAAGGTGTTTTTGATATTTTAAAAAATTTCAAAAAAGAAGACCGTATTTTAGGAATATGTGATCGTGATTATGCCGATATTCCTACAGATTTAAATATATTTTTTTACGATTTTTCTTGTTTAGAAATAATGTTAATTAGCAATGAAGATGTTTTCAAATCTTGTTCTGATACATTTTATTACGGCTCTTTAAATAGTAATGAATTGCTTTTGAAGATACTTAACGAATTAAAATGGTTAGGTATTTTTAGAAGATTAAGTTTTCAAAAAAAATTTGCTATAAAATTTAATGGGTTATCTATTACTAATGCTTTTAACAAATCTACTCTTTCTTTAAATATTTCAAATTTAATCACACAAATAAATAGCAGAAATGATAACTTCTGTGAAAAAAATCATGATATATTGAACGATATAGAAAAACAATCTAGGAATATCCTATCTAAAAATGAACTCTTATATTTATCTCAAGGACATGATTTTTTGAATTTATTCAAATGTTTTTGTGGTGAAAATTTTAAACCAGAAGTATTTTTCTGTAGTTTATTATGTTGTTATCAAAAAAATCACTTTAAATCTACAAACTTATATTCTTCTCTTAAACAATATCAATCTGAAAAAAATTTAAATAATATTTTAAATTAAAAGATCATACCATATGTTGATTTTTTACTCAACATATGGTATGATCTTTTTACAGGGGGACTGATGATGAATGATTTTGGAACGAAATTAAAACAACTTCGGAAAGAACGTCGTATTACACAACGCGACCTGGCTGATAGAACTGGTATCGACTTTACTTATATTAGTAAAATGGAAAACGGAAAATTAGAAAATCCTCCTTCTGAAAAAACTATCACAAATATTGCTGAAAGTTTAGGGGCCAATGCTGAAGAACTTCTTTTGTTAGCTCGGAAAGTCCCTTTTGGTATAAAAAACACTATCATTAATGATAAATTAGCCACTGCTTTTTTAAGAAAAATCCCTACTATGACAGATGAACAACGTGATCTTATAGAAAAAATAATTAGCGAGGATGAAAATGTGTAGTACTTATATCAATTTAAACCAGATGGAAGACATAACTGAAAATATTTTGAAGAAATCAGGCATTCCCCATACTTGGCAAGAAAGCATTACCAAAATAGATATTGATGCAATAATAGAATTTGATTATGATTTAGATATTTCATGGGAAAATATTGATCATTTTGCAAAAGATGGAGTTGTATTAGCTGCTATTATCCCTCAAACAAAACAAATTTATTTAAATATATCTCAAGAAAAGCTGTTTAAAGAAAAAATGGGGACTATGAATTTTTCAAAAGCTCACGAATTAGGACATTGGATTCTCCATATCACCCAACAGAAAAATTATGAACAATTATCCTTCATAGAATCCGATCATTATTTTTGTAGAAGTTCTGCTACGCGTCGTCCAGAAGAAATACAAGCTGATATGTTTGCAAGCTCTATTTTAATGCCTAGAGGCATTATTTCCGGAGCTATTGAAGAATTAAAAAATAATAAATCAATAGACTGGCACGATCTTTATGAAATGAAAGATGCCTTTGAAGTCAGTATTTCTGCATTAACAACACGTCTAAAACAATTAAAGTTGATTTACATTGATGAAAAAAATAAAAAAATCTATTCTTCTGAGGAAGCGGCCAAAGGATTCATATCAATGTTTTAGTATTGGTAGTATTTAATATTGAATAAATTTTTTTGCAAGTTATATTGAGTTGAAATTCAACACAAAGAAAGGTGATTTATTTGAACAAAGGACATACAAGCAAACAATTAAGACAAAGTCCTAATTTTTTAAGAAATGCATACCCTTCAGCAAACAAATGGGGAATTCCTACTTTAAAAAAGAGCCCTATAGACTTAACTAATATGCAGTTTATAGGTGCTGACAAAACAAATAAAAACGCCCCTAAGTTTCACAGTCTAAAAACCATACACTTTTTCTTAGAAGATAATAAGTTAGACCGTTATTACAAGTCTCCAAAATCTTTTTTATCTAAATTTGCTCAATATAGATATATCCTTACACCTGACTATAGTCTTTATGTTGACATGCCAACAGCATTACAACTTTATAATACTTTTAGAAATAGATACTGCGGAGCGGTTTGGCAAGATAATGGTTTAATAGTAATTCCTACTATTTCTTGGAGTACAAACGAAAGTTTTGAATTTTGTTTTGATGGAATTGAAGAAGGTTCAGTAGTAGCAATATCTACTTTAGGATCGAGAAAAGAAAAACAACTCTTTCTAAATGGTTATTTTGAAATGATTAAACGTATACAGCCAACTAACGTACTATGTTATGGTAAACCATTTACAGAAATGGGAAATGAAATAATATATATTGACTATCTTAACACTACAGGGAGGGTAAAATGATGGGTGGAAGAGGAAAATCTTCTGGATTAAAAAATCCTCAACAAATAACTTTAGATGACGCATTAATTACTCAAGAAGTTCAAGATCTTATCAAAAAAAGTATTGCGAACAGAGAAGAAATTTTATCTCTAGTAGGTATTAGTGGAGGAACTAAACCTATGCCTACAGCATTTAAAAAATGTTTTTGCTGCGGAGAATATACAATACCTATTAATATTGAATACACTATTTGCTCAGTATGTGGTTGGATTGATGATAAATATCAAAATACCCATCCTGATAGTTTAAATGGAAAAAATTCAATCACTTTAAATCAAGCCAAAGGAACATACAAAGATATAAAAACATAGGCAACACTTCCTCTGCTTTGTCCTTGAAATTAGCCAACAAACTAAATATTCAACCCTTTTACTTCTTCCCCCTCCCTCTCATACCTTAGCCGTGCTTCCTGCGCTATTTCTTCGGGTGTTTTCGGAGTTGTTTTCAAATTACAAGAGCCTTGCAGCTGCAAGGCTCTTTTTTTATGTATTGATGGTAGTTGTTCCGCTATTTGTTTCGACAACAGTACTTACTTCGGATTTCACTTATTCATTTCTATTTTCTTCCCAGACTTGTTCTTCTCGCCATTCATTCTGCGCTCTCTGTTTTTCCTGCAGTCTGCCTACCTCCTTATGCCCTGCGCTTGGCGCAGGGCTTTTTCCATATTATAGAAGTTCGGTTCGCGGCTGCGGTCGGAATACATTATCCTTAACTTTTACCATCTTCCAAATTTTAAGTCATCGTTCTCGCAATGGCAGAATTTCTTTTACTATCATACTGACAATATCTCCACGTGCCTCTTTCCAATAATGTAATTTAGATACTGGATCTTTTGTTTTCGATTTATATTTCTCGTAATCTCCCGATTTTTTCAACTCAGTCTCACCATTCTGCTTTTCTCTTTGCGGTCGATAATTATCAATTAAGAATCTTAACGTAGCCTCATCCATACACCATTTATCAGCATATTGTTGTACACGATTTTGAATAAAACTTTCTATTTTTCTTTCAAGCAAAATCGCAATTTGTTGTCCCTCATAAGCTTCAGGTTCCTCTTTAACATCCACCCACAGTTCTTTTACCATTGAGGCAAGATTTTGATTTCGTTGTGCTAATTGTTCTAAATATTGCTCAATTTCTTCATTATTTTTAGCTGTTGGGGCTTGATATGCTTGATTTTGTTTTGGTAAATAAGCTTGGATAAGACTTAAAATATACTGGTAATTAATTTCATCAGTTGTAAATGCTTCCAACTCATATTCTATATCTATATCCAGAATGTCTTCTCCATCTGAATCAGATGTTAATGCTTTAATTCGTTCAAGTAAATTTTCATATTTCCCTTGATACTCCTCTAGCACAGTTAAATCAATATCTGCCAGAATTGAACAATCAGGATCAGTTTCTTTCATTTCCTCTTCAAACTCGCTGTATACCTTTATTGCAGTAAGCGTCTTATCAAATTGCTGATAACCTTTGGCAAACTTCTTCATCTCTTCCAAGTCTGTCAATGCATCTACACTTTCAGGAGTTGGCGCTAGGTCCAAAAGCGCTTTTACTGCTTCTTGAAAACGCCGCCTGACTTCAAAATAATCTGGTGCTAGAACATAATTTTCGCCTCCATTGGAATAAAGCTGCAAAGCCTTATCAATGCATTTTTTAAAAGTAACAGGTGTCTGATAAGTTATAATTTGCCCATACTTTTTCCTAGCATCAAACAACCGGTTTGTTCGCGAAAGAGCTTGAATTAAATCGTGAGGACGCATAGGGGCACGATCAATAAATAGTGTCGATAAACATGGAGCATCAAACCCCGTAAGCAACCTATCTACCACAATAACAATATCTAATTGTTCTTTTCGATACTGGTATTTCTCCTGTTTTCTTGCAAGTCTCTCATTTATATCTGCATTATAGGCTTTGATTGTTTCAAGAGAAAACCTTGTTCCAAACTGTCTATTATAATCATCAATGGCCTCGTTCATTTTCTCCTGATTTACTACGCTTTCATCTTCATTTTCACTCACTGAATATGTAATAGCAAATTTGGGAAAATCTGGAACAGACTTCTTAACATTTTCAGAAATCTGAATTTTAGATTTTCCTTCTTTAATTTCTTTCAAAAGCAGATAATATCTCTGTGCCTTAGCAATTGAACTAGTTGTTAATAAAGCTGTATATGTTTTGCCTACTCCTAAATCCAGACCAAACTTGATTTTTGATTTATTTACAATTGAATTTAATACCTCTAGCATATGATCTTCTTTTTCAAAATCATCCTTGCGCAAAACCATCTCTTTATCTTGACGTTCCATACTGTCTGGATTTACATCAGGTCTTCTTACTCTAACAAGCTCATTTAGCTCATCCTCTGATATTGTAGTTTTATACTCTACCTGAAACCCTAATACTGCCTTATCATGAATGGCTTCTTTAACAGTATACTCATGTACTCTCTTACCATATTGCTCTTCCGTTGTTCTTGCAAGGTTTCCTATTTCTTTTTTTGCATTCTCCTTAAAAATCGGAGTCCCAGTGAACCCATACCATAAAGAGCGAATAAAAAACTTTTGAATTTCACGTTGCTTCAAAGGAGATACCGCTCTATGGCATTCATCAACTACAAACGCTAAACGAAGATTTCTCATCTTTTTAAATTTAGGAGTTTCTTCCTGTCCTTCAAAACGACGCATAACATAATTCAATTTTTGAATTGTTGTTACAATAACTGTTCTATCAGCAGAAAGCAACTTTTTTATCAGATCAGTAACATTGTCTGTTTCATCTATCTCAATTACATCGTGCTCAGCATAACTAATAAAACTCGATGTCGTCTGTTGATCCAAATCTATGCGATCCACAATAAATATAGTTTTATCCAGGGAAGGAATTTGCAATAAATTACGTGCTACTTTGTAACTTGTTAAAGTTTTACCAGACCCTGTTGTATGCCAAACATAGCCAGACTCCTGCCTCTTGCTCGCATCCTTAATCGCCTCGATAGCGTGAATTTGGTATGGACGCAACAAAATCAACGCTTTTTTCTTACTGTCAATAACAGTATATTGAGTCACCATCTTATGCGCTTGAGGTATAGAAAGCACGTGTTCTGTAAAATCCAAATAATTGTTGACTGCCTTATTATTTTTATCTACCCAAGTAGATAAAAATTGCTCTTTAAGTTTTCCGCAAACCGCCGATGCAATATATCTCGTATCAGTCCCATTAGACACAACGAACATCTGTAAGCACGAAAAAATACCTGTATACTTACCTTGTTGCATATATTTTTGCACTTGACGGAATGCATCCATATAAGAATGCGCCCTGTTTTTAAGCTCTATCTGTATCATAGGCAATCCATTGATAAGTAGGGATACATCAAAACGACGATTCCGATCCATTTCGTCGTTTTTCATGATTTTAACTTGGCTAACAACTTCATAACTAGAATGCCCGCCAGCAATATCTTCTCTCCATAATACAGACAGTCTAATTGTACCCAGCGATGCATCCTCGCGCTGCACCTGTACTTTTGCTATACCATTCTCACCAGCAAGCCATTTTGCAGCATCCACGAAAGTTGGAAATGTAAGCTGTGTTTTTACCTGCTGAAATTCCTGTTCCGTTAAAGGGATTTCTTTTAAGACATTTGCATTATTGTTTTCAAGTTTATTTTTAAAATTGTTCCACAAGTCCGCTTCACTTTTTAAGTCTGCCCTATAAGTCCACTGGGAAACTCCTGAAACCAACTCATTTATCAAACTTCTTTCCATTTCTGACTCAGATGTGAATTTAACGCCCATTCCACAACGCCCCTTTTATCCATTTAATAAATTATAACACATTGAATTATATATAGTCATATCTATATTTTATCGCTTGGGAACTGCGTAAGGCAAAAGACATAGCTGATTACGACAAGGGTAATGGATACTCAAAAAGCGATTTAGTAGAAGTTGGTACACCTATAATTCTATATGGCCGTCTATACACAAAGTATCAATTTGCAATAGACGAAGTAGATACTTTTGCAATCACTAAAAAGGGCGCAGTTTTTAGCAAAGGAAGCGAAGTTATTGTTCCTGCTTCTGGAGAAACTGCAGAAGATATTGCAAGAGCTTCAGCTGTGATAAAATCAGAGGTTTTACTTGGTGGAGACTTAAATATACTACATCCATATGAATATATAAATCCTATGTTTTTGGCACTGACGATCTCTAATGGAAATACACAAAGACAGCTTTCAAAAATGGCACAAGGAAAATCCGTTGTTCACATACATAATTCGGATATTCAAAAGGTTGATATTTGTTATCCTGAAATAAAAGAACAGAACCAAATCGTCTGCTTTTTCATCCATCTCGACAACCTTATCACCCTTCATCAGCGAAAATTAGACAAAATGAAGGAGTTGAAAAAAGCTTTTTTAAATTTGATTTTTAGTCAGAAGTTGCGGTTTCGTGGATTTGATCAATCATGGCGCAAACTTAAAATAGAAGATTGTTTTTCTGAAAGAGTGGAGCGTTCCGAAAAAGGAGAGTTGATATCTGTTACCGTAAATTTCGGAATAGTAAAAGCACACTCTTTATATAGAAAAGATAATTCAAGCGAAAACAAATCCAATTATAAAATTGTAAGGAAAGATGATATTGCTTATAATTCAATGAGAATGTGGCAAGGGGCAAGTGGCATATCCTTATATGAAGGAATTTTAAGTCCTGCATACACCGTTATAGTACCTAAACAGGGTGTATCTTCATTATTCTTTTCATATGAATTTAAATTGAAAAAAATGCTTCAAACTTTCCAAGTAAATTCACAAGGACTTACTTCTGATACATGGAATTTGAAATTCCCGTTGTTGAGAAATATTGTTGTAGAAGCTCCAGAATATGAAGAACAAGAGAAGGTTGGTATTTTCTTCAAAAAGCTCGACAACCTTATCACCCATCATCAAGATAAAATAAATCAACTGACAAAACTTAAAACAACCTTCCTAAAAAATATGTTCATATAATAAAAAAGGCGCATTTGCGCCTTTTTTATTGTCTTAATTCAAACCAGATAAGTAATGTACAATTTTATTATTATCCTTGTTTTCTAATTCTTGAATTATATGTAAATATGTATGCTGTGTTGTTGTTATGTTCGCATGTCCAAGTCGCCTGGCTACGCTGGCAATAGATACTCCAGCATATAACAACAAAGAGGCATGAGTATGCCGCAAACCGTGTACAGATATTATTGGTACACTCACGTCAGCACAATAGCTTTCAAGCTTATCATTTATAGTTGAATTAAAGATCCTCCCTCGAACGAAAATAGGCTCGTTTTGAGGGAGGTTTTTTATAAGCATAGCAAATTGCATAGCTGTTCGCCAGTCCATCTGTATCTTCCTTATCGAAGATTTGTTTTTTGTAGGTTGAAATCCTCCTATTGGCGATTTGTAATTCCATGTTTTGGATATATTTAGTACCTGATTTGAAAAATCAAAATCCTCTGGAGTAATTGCTAATGACTCAGAAAAGCGAAGTCCTGTTTTAGCGATTAACATAATCAGCCAATCAAAGTTAATTTCCTCATTTAGTTCTAATCGTGCTATTAACTTTTGAAGTTCACATTGATTAAGATATTTAGTTTTTTTTGACGAAGCTTCTTTACCTTTTATTACGACTTTGCGTGTTGGATCACGATTTAATAGCCCATCGTCAATTGCATCTAGTATGGCTCCTTTAAGTTGATGATGGAAATCCATTGTAGTTTGTCGTTCATGTGTTTCAGCAAAATCGTTCAATATTTTTTGATATTCTTTACGATCTAGAGCCAAAAGTTTGATTTCAGGCGCTAAATACTGCAAATGTTTCAGCGTCATCAAGTATTTTCGCATTGTCACATCACGTACTGCACCTTTTTTGTAAAGAGCTACCCATTCCTTAAAATACTCATGTAATAATATTGAAGATTGACCTTTTCTCATCATAAATACCTCCTGATTTTTATTTTCAGTCAACCTCTTAATTATCAGTGTATTGGATATTTTAAATCAACATATTTCGAAGAAGTATTTTCTTTACTTCTTTTAAGCTATCAATTTTATTTTGCTGAAGAGTGATAAGGTGATCAAGATCAGAAAAAAACTTTCCGATTCTACGTTGCTCCTCAATAGTCGGGAATAAGGTAACAATGTCCTTAAATTTTTTCAATGATAATACATGTTGCCCTGTTCCCTCAGCAGCTATAGTAACTTGTCTCTTAATACCATTATTCACTCGCCACAAAAAGAAATTCGAATCAGTGTCGTTTACTCGAAACACTGGATAGAAATAACTAATAATTCCTTTGTCTATTAGGTCATTACGGTTAAAAACAAAAATGTCATTATCACTCCGACTCCTATATGTGAAGTATCCTTTTGGTAAAACGAAATAACCAATATTCTCATCTGTGGTAGTTTGTCGCCCTGCAAAGTAATCCTCCTGAAAGACAATTCCTTTCTGTTGCGATGATGTTAATACAGGATATTGATTCTGAATGATCGTTTTTTCAATGTACTCCTCAACAATATTGCCCAACTTACACAGTTCCCAGCTTTCAGTAAAACCACGAAATCGCAACTTCTGACTAAAAATCAAATTCAAAAAAGCTTTTTTCAACGCCTTCATTCTGTCTAATTTTCGCTGATGAAGAGTGATAAGATTGTCAAGATTTAAAAAGAACTTACCAATTTCAATCTGTTCTTTGCTACTTGGTATTGCAAATTCCATTTTTGAAAACATATAACCTGTTATTTGATTGATTGTTGCTCCCAAATTTTTTGCAATTTCAATTTCAAATGCAGGTGTATCTAATAATGCATTTACAAACGCTGGATGTTCTGAACGTATTCCTGTCATAAAAGCACCTATAACAGTATTAGATCTAAATCCCTTAATTTGAGCGTGTTTTCCAATCAATGCTCTTGAACCATTTCTAATTACAACGATTATATCTCCATCTTGCACGTTTTCAGAATTTACTATATCTATATTCACATACACATTATCCGCATCAATAATTTCACCGTTTTTAACATTAGAGGAACGAAGCACCAATGTTCCTGATTCTTGAACATTATCTGGAGTATATGTTAATCCACTATAAAAGTTCACAAATTCCGGAAGCTTACGCAGTTCCCAAGCGTCAGTGAAACCCTTAAAACGCACCTTTGGTGCCCTTTTAGTGTTCATGACGGAATACCTCCATAGCAGCTTCAATGATATCTTTTGATTCTTCAGTAACCGCTAACTGGCCAATCATTGCCAAAAGTTCCCTTTCAGCTTTTTTAATTTCTGCATCAATATTTTTCATTTCTTTGCTTAACTCAACAATATCAATTGGTTCTTCTTCTTCGAATGTATCTACGTAACGCGGTATGTTAAGGTTGAAATCATTTTCTTCAATTTCTGCAAAATCAGCAATATGCGTAAACTTGTCCACATTTTCTCTTTTTATGTATGCATCAACAATTTTCTGAATATGATCATCCGTCATTAAATTTTGATTCTTGCCTTTTGTAAAACATTTCGATGCATCAATAAAAAGTACATCTTTAGTTGATCGAGATTTTTTTAATACCACAATAGTTGTTGGAATGCCTGTATTATAAAAAATATTTGCAGGCAAACCAATAACCGCATAAATACATCCAGACTCCAATAAAGATTTACGTATTTTACCTTCCGCATTGCCTCTAAACAAAACACCATGAGGTAAGACTATTGCCATAATACCATCATCTTTTAAATGATAAAAACCATGCAGAAGAAAAGCAAAATCAGCCTTTGACTTTGGAGCTAATACACCATAATTAGAAAACCGAGGATCTTGCAAAAAGCCCTTATCCGCACTCCATTTTGCCGAATACGGAGGATTCATTAATACTGCATCAAAATTTGTCGGTTCTTCTGTAGGCCAATCTTGATCTAAGGTATCAGCATTATGCAAGTGCTGATTCTCTATCGACACGCTATGAAGAATCATATTCATTCGTGCTAAGTTGTAAGTTGAAGTATTAAGCTCTTGCCCAAAATAAGCTATTGTATCAGGCTCATTTGAATACTTCCGAGCATTGAGCAACAAAGAACCAGACCCCATTGTCGCATCATATACAGTAAAACCTTTTTTATTTTCTCTTCCATGTAAGACAATCTGTGTCATTAACTTCGCAACTGGCTGTGGAGTATAAAATTCCCCTGCTTTTTTACCCGAGTCTGATGCAAATTGTCCAATCAAATATTCATAGGCGTCACCGAGCATATCGCCAGTATAACCAGCTAAATCCAGCTGATTTAATTGTTTCATCACTTCACTAATCGTTTGGTTTGCTTTTTGGGGTGTATTCCCTAATTTTTTAGAGTACAGGTCTACATCCTCAAACAAGTTTTCATATATCTCACTTGAGGCTTCAATATCTCTAAATGCTTGAGCAAGGTTTTCAAGTTGAAATGTTCCATCAAAAATACTTTCCACCATTTTAGTAAATGTAAGATTTGGCTCAATACAATAAAAAAACTCGTCTTTTATATTTGCTAAAAGATCATCATGTAAATCATTATCGTTATACGCTTTATCATAAATTTGGTACGCTTTCTTTACATCATTTGTTGGCTCTTCTAAAACATCAGCCGCATAATATAACATTTTATCGGATAAATACTTATAAAACACCAATCCAAGTAAATAACTTTTATATTCCGAAGCATCCATCTTGGACCGTAAAATATCTGCTGAATTCCATAAGGTCTGATATAACCCTTGAGTATTTTTATTTTCATTCATAAATAAATTCACCCCTTTTAAACTCACGCTTAATATAAGCGATAATTAATTATAGCATCATGGAGCTGTATCTCAAACATTTTTATTTAACCTCTCCCCCTCCTCTCATACCTCAGCAGTGCTTCCTGCGCTATTTCTTCGGGTGTTTTCGGGGTAGCTTTCAAATTATAAGAGCCTTGCAGCTGCAAGGCTCTTTTTTGCATGTTGGCGGTAGTTGCTCCGCCGCTTGTTTCGGCAGCAGTGCTTATTTGGCCTTTTGCTCTATTATTTCCATTTCCTTCCCGTCCTTGTTCTGCGACGTTATTATTTGCTCGCTGATCTTGCTGCAAACTCCCTTCGTCTTTTGCTCGCCATTCATCCTGCAGTCTGCGTTCCCTCCTTATGCCCTGCGCTTCACGCAGGGCTTTTTCCATATTATAGAAGTTCGGTTCGCGGCGGCGGGCAGTCATAATAGTCACGGCAATATTCCATTCGGCATCGTCCGTCTCGCAGAAGCGTTCTGCCCAGCCATCAATAAACCTGGCCCGTTCATCTTCGTTTCTAAACCGCAGCTTCAGCCTGTTATATTCAAACAGTTTTACCATCTGCCGTATCTGTTCATAAGGTCTCTCCATTTTTCAGCACATCCTTCGCAATATTTTCAGCCTTTGATTGGCTTATATGGTCAGGCGCACTTACGGGTTTCTCTGTCCATGCGGCGGCAAACGCATTTCCCAGTCAGATCACCCTGGCTAGCAGTGCCATAACAGCCTGCCGACCTGCGCCTGATGGTCCATATTCCAGCTTATCTACATCATCAGTTCTTCCGCTTCCCGCTGTTTTTCGGCCTGATGCGCTGCAAGCAGCAGCTGCCGCAGCTTAGTAAGCCCTTTTTTGATCGTTTTGCTGATCGCCGCAGGACTGACGCCAAACCTCTGTGCCAGTTCGCCGTTGCTCCAGCCTTCCAGAAAATGCAGTTCGATCAATTCTTCCTGTTTGGGCGAAAGCTGTACCAGCAGTTCCTGCACTTCCGCAAAATCCTGCTGCAGTTGCTGCTGTTCAAAATAAGTACGCGTCGTCTGTGCCGCATCTGCCGTCAGCACTTCCTCTGCAAATTCACAGCCGCTTTCTATTTCATAAGGGCAGGTCATTTCTTCATCCTTATGCCGGCGTTTCCATTCACTGCTGAGCGCCGTATACGACTTACTGACGATAAAAGCCGGCAGCTTCTCGAAATCCTGCCGCTGTCCCCACTTTTCCAGCGCCTTTACTACGGCAACCCTTTCGATCTGTTCGCCATCCTCGGCAAAACCTTTGTAAGCGCTGGTATGTGCTATTTTACGCAGTTTGATATCAAAAGCCTGCAAAATCACCCCCAGCATCTTTTTATTGCCCTGCTGCGCTAAAGCCACTATTTCGGCCCATTTATTACACTCCGCTGTTTCTGTGCAAGTAACTGTCATCAATACATCCCCTTATCTCACCCTGCTGCGGTGATCTTATTATTCAACACCTCTACTGCCAGCTCCCGCGCCGTCAGGCTGTCCAGACAGTCTATACAAATAATGAGCCCATCCAGCTCGATATAAAAATCACCGGCGCAAACAGCCTCATTACACAATTCACAGCTGTACACGGCTTCCGCCAGACTCTGCGGAGGTTCCAGCCACGCATTTTCGATCGCTGTAAAATGATCCACTAGTCACACCTTGCGCCTGAACTGCGGCGTGACGTTAAACTGCGCTTAAGCGCCCTGCGGAACAAAGCGCTGCAGTTGATATGCTCGTCCTGTGCCTGCTTGCGCAGACCATAAGGCAAAACGATACGCAGCTCTACTAAAGCATCGTCCTTTCTCGGCGGTTTCACCGTTTTGACAGGCTGCGGCTCAACTGGCCGTACAGTCTCTGTCTGGCAGTGTTTTCCCTGCAGTAAGGGGCATTTCAGCGCCAAATACAAAAGACGGGCACTCAGCACATCGCCGCCCGTCTTTTTAGATTTTTGTTGTGAAGCTAAAGAATCATTCATGTTTTTTTACCTGCTTTCGCTGAATTTAGGGTGTAAGTATCAATACTAACGCAGATCAGTAATACAAAACCATTATTAACACTTAAAACTTCCAAGTCAAAATCATAAGTATGTACGAAGGATTTACAGATTTTAATGATTTAAAAGCTTTAAGAGATGCTAAAGGTCTTTAAGATTTAAAAGATTCGGTATGCTTACTGCGTCAGTAATAATATCCCCTACTCTTATATGGCTTTTTACAAGGTCATTTTTAACCCCCTTTACATAAATAATTTTTATCCGCCGCTTGGAAGAGCAAATTTTACACTTTTTAAATTTTTCCTGCCGGCAGGTTAAAAAACAGGGCCTAAAAAGCCATATAAGAGTGAGAGGGTGCCACAGCACATCAAAATGCTGAACGGAGTACGTTAAAATAATGGCCTGCTCTCCAAACTCACAGGAAAGGAGCATCTCTACTATGCAAATGCAAATATCATCAGCACCGCTGCTGACGGCAGCCAAGCTCGCCGAACTTGTCGCCCTGGGGCACAACCGCACCTCGCAGATCTATCTGCACTGGACCGCAGGACGTTACGGCCAGCTTTACGACGACTACCATTTCAATATCGACGCCGACGGCAGTATTTACCAGACCTGCACGCAGCTCACCGAGCTTAAAAGCCATACGTGGCACCGCAATACCGGCGCTATCGGTATCGCTCTCTGCTGCGCCTGCGGCGCGCTGCCCCATAACGGCAGAGATACTGAGTTCGGCAAGTTTCCGCCCACTCCCCGCCAGATCGATGCCGCAGGTAAATTAGTTGCCAAGCTGGCGCAGGGGCTCAATATCCCTATCGACCGCGGGAACGTGCTTACTCACTGCGAAGCTGCGCTTATCGACGGCTACGGACCGTACAGCGGCGACGCCGAAACCCGCTGGGACTTATGGTATCTGCGCGATTCACCAGGCGACGGAGCTATGAAACCCGGCGGGCAGGTCATCAGGGGCAAGGCCCTGTCGTATGCAAAAAGCAGCCCCCTTGTTTAAAAGGGCTGCTTTTTAAAGAACACGATGTTTTCTTTTAATGTTTTCTTCAAGCTTTTTTAGCTTTTTTAGACTTTCTTGAAAGAAAGTCAGCAAAGAACTTTCAGCGCTGTTAAGATTTGGATTGCGCTGCACTCGCTGCCCGCGCTCCGGGCAACTCGGTATCATAAGGAAATTTAATTACTATGCTGCGCATAGCTTCTGATACCTCAAACATACCCTGCGCCTGCTTGCAGCTGCGTTCTGCTCATCTGCCAAATCTTCCCAATGCGCTTTAAAACCCTCTGTATCATACGTTTTACTGCAATAGCCGTAAATATTGATAATATCAGGCGGTCGATACTCTGTTTATGAAATCCATAGCTGAATAGTACGGTACAAGGGTTTTAAGCGCACATTGTGACACATTCCGTTGTGTACGCTGTGAGCTGTAAGCGCTGGAGGGACTGTTTGAGGCATTGACGATCAGCAGTTAAAGCTTTTCTCTGTACTGCAATGCCGAGTTGCCCGGAAGCCGGACAGCGAACGAAGTTAAACAGGAATTGTCACAGTGCGCAAAGTTCTTTCCGAAGCTTTCTTTCAAGAAAGCTTCATAAAGAAAACTAAAAAGTATTTTCACAAATGTAACCTCTGGTTACAAACCACAAAAACAAAACCAAATTATGAAAGGAGCTGAAAATATGACTGTCAGCAAAAATCCTACTTCCCTCAAACTTTCCATGGACGTAGAAAACGGCACCAACGCCCTTGGCGCCATGCAAACCAAAAGCACCTCTGTCGGCAGTGTCCGCCTGGACGCCGAAGCCGCTGAATGCCTCGCAGTTACCGAAGCCATCGGCGAACTTATGAGCCACGCCGTAGTTAACGTTTACGTTACCGAAAAAGCCGAACTCGACAAAGCAGAATAACCCCCACCTGCAAACAAAAATCTAATGTAAAGGAGAACAAACATGGAAAAAACTTTAGAACTCATCTTCACCAAAAGCGACGGCGCTAAAAAAACTTTAAGCATCGCCGACCCTCGTGAAGACGTTACCTTAGCCGAAGCGCAGGCAGCAGCAGCCAAGATCATCGAAGCAGGCGTGCTGACCAGCGGCGGCCTGGGGCTGAATGAATTCGTCGAAGCCCGCATCAAGGTCGTTACCGTTACCGTGCTGGCTTAACCGCCATGGATACCAAAGAGATCTTCAGCGCTGTCGGCAACTTCGGGTTCCCAATGGTGCTGAGCTGGTATCTGCTGCTGCGCATGGAGCAGCGACTGGACAAGCTTACCAGCTGTTTAAGCGAGCTTAGCCGCGCCATCATCAGCAAACACAAAGAACTGTAAAAAAACAGGGAAACGAGGTACGACATCAATAGCAAATACACAAAGCTCCTGCACTGGTTACGCCTTTTGGCTTACATCATAGGCAGAAAATAACAAACCAAATCAGCGATATGAAACTTACTTCATATCGCTGATTTTTTATCTTGCGTAAGTAATTACCAGCAACTAATTACATAGAGGTTCACAGAAACAGCTTCCTATTCAGCGGCAAAGATTCTTATATGATTACAAATATTGCTCCCTATTCGGTCGCAACATTTGTATAAGTTCGCCGACACGTTTATCTGCTTCACCATCGCTCGCAGCTAATTACATATCAGTTCACAGAAACAGCTCATTATTCAATCGCTATTTCTGCGGGCTTTCAACAATCCTGTTATTTGCTGCACTACGTTTGCAACTAACAGTGTCTCAATGCCTAGAAGCTAAACCGCAGCCCCGCGTTAAACTGCCAGTCGGTACGCAGATCGCCGCCAAAGGTTTTGAGTGCATCAAAATACAGGTTGCTGTTTTTAGCAATGCCAAGATTAGCCCCCAGCCCGATCTCGTACCAGGTGCCAGTCAGGTCGCCTGTCTGCATGGCCAAGCTGTCCGTTCCGTAATAGGCTGTTGCGCCGCCGTTGCCGCCAAAGTCGTGCAGGGCCGATGCTTTAACATAGGCATTACTGGTGCGCCCTCCAATACTGAACTCCTTGCCGCCCAAAAATCCCAGGCGCACAACGGCGCTGTTGACGCTGTCGTTTTCTATCCTGCCGCCGTTAGACATGGTGTAATCTGTGCTGTTGATATGCCCCAGGCTCAATTCTGCCTGCGGCTCTACAAACCAGCCTGCGTTCAGGTTCTGTCTGTAGCCGTATTCGGCGCTGATGCCGTAAGCCCAGGTATCATAGTCGGCTTTGGCAGAGTTACCGCTTAAATCAACTAATTTAAAGTCATTGGCCAGCTTGCTGCCACGGGCGATAACGTCTACATAATGCCCTTTGCTGCCCAGCCAGCTGGCATACAGGCCTACACCTGTGCTGCTCAAATCGCCGCTGCCTGCATTGTAGCCTGCATTGCTGTCGATACGATTAATGGCTATACCTGTGTACAGCTTGCCGCCTTTATAATCCTGCACCTTGTCGATGCCGCCCTGGAAGGCTGTATAATCCTGGCTGTAGTTGCGGTCATAGGCACTGTCGGCACTAAGCTCGCCCCTGTAGTAACGGGCCCAGACGCCGCCTTTAGCCGCTTCCTTGTCACTGCGCAGCTCGCCCATACGTTTCATCAGGTTATTGCCTTCGATGCGCCACATGCTGCCCAGCGCCATTTGGGCGTCGCTGGCTGTTTTAACGCTTTCGGAGGCAAACGGTGTTTTGGTTGTGGTAACACCGGTGATCTGCACTGTTTTATCGTCATATTTAAGCTGAATGTCAGCAGTGGTATTAAACTGGTAAATCACACTGTCCAGTGTAGTGGTGCCGCCGGTGAAGTTGCTTAAATTCTGTCCGTACAAGTTATTTATTTCCAAAACATCTATCGGCGTGCCGCCGCTGGCTTCGATACTGCCCTCTTTATAGGGGTCAAGGGCCGCGTCATAACCGACAGTAATGTACTGTTTATCAGTACTGCTGCCTACTGCCAGACTGTTAAAGGTAAATTTATCTGCCGTTCCTGCTGCTAAATCAGTATTTACCCTGAAGGTGTTGCTGCCTTTTAGCTCCAAGGTGCCGCCGGTAACAGTCCGGCCAGCAGTTGTGCCGCCAAAGCCCAGGGTTGCATTGTTCAGACTGGTAATGATTGCAGTACTCGTACCACCACTGCCATCACCGTTCAAAGTTGCAGTGTCATGGAAGAGTACTGTTGCATTATCCGCATACACTGCGTAAGTTTCCTTGCTTTGGGCATTATCGGCTTTAGCGCTAATGGCAATCGTACCAGCGCTTCCAGCTGACAATTCAACAACGGCATTTTTGTCGGCATAAATGCCGTAGGCTTTGGCTTCGGCGCTGCGGGTACCAGCATCGCCGGCAGAGCCACTACCAACTGCAGTGCCGCCGCTTCCTCCGGCACCGCCTGTTGCAGTAACAGAAATTGTATCGACAGTAAGCTCTGTTGTGCCGCCGCTGCTCTGCACGCCATAGGCATAGGCATTGCCGCCTCTGCCGCCATCGGCGCCATTGGCATAAGCAGCACCTTTATCAGTCCGTCCGCCATTGCCCCCAGCTCCGCCTGCACCGCCGTTTGCTTCAACAACAATATTATCCGCCTCAATCACGCTGTGTCCATTAATGTTCCGTACTCCGCTTGCAGTGGCCACGGCACCGTCAACGCCATTACGGGCTACTATATAATCATAATAGCAGTTGCTATCATTGGCATGGCTGCCATTGCCGGCAGCGCCGCCTGTAGCAGTTACTGTAATATCGCCAATGACACTGGCTTTTACTGCACTGTCAGTATTAAAAATACCATAGGCTTCAGCAGTTCCACCTGTATTGGTTTGCTCTGCCCTTGTATCTACTGCGGAGCCTGTAGTGCCACCATCGCCGCCAGTCGCAGTTACGCTGATGCTGCTGGCATTAAATGTAACTTCATGAGGCAGCAAAACAGCAGTTTTAATACCATATGCTGCGGCTGCGCCGCCGATACCGCCAGTGGCACTGGTGGTATAACTGGATCGATTTACATTATCTCCACCCTTGCCGCCGGTAGCAGTTATTACCACATCGGCAGCAGTAACACTTTCTACCAGACTGCTGCCGGCACCCAGTACAAAGCCTGTTGCCGAAGCCGCGCCGCCGGCACCACCGCCGCCTATTTTGGCGACGTTACCCTCAGCGTCAGCTACTAATCTATTACCCCACATTCCATGGGTACTGGCGCCATAATTCTCGGCATCATTACTGCCGGCACCGCCAGTCGCACCTAAAGTAACATCGCCTGCTGTATATTTTGTTCCGCTAACCGTAATACTGGCCTCGGCCCTGCCGCCGGCACCACCGTTGCTGCCTGTTTCGTCTGAAAACATTTCTTTATTGGGATTTGCGTTGCCATTACCAGCAAAATTACCGGTACCGCCAGTAGCAGTCAAACTGACAGCAGCATGGGTCACATCAGCGCCGCTGACAGTTAAATTAACAGTTGCAGCTCCGCCGGCGCCGCCATTACCGCCATAACCCTTATTATTATAGTCTATATCGGTTCTTCCCCGGCCGCCGATACCTCCTGTCGCATCAAAACTGATAGCATTAGACATATTTTCAGAGCCGATAAGCTCTATGACCGTTTTGCCGCCGTTGCCGCCGCTCTCTCCTGTTCTGCCACTACCGCCGTCGTCACCATTATTGCCGGTATAGCTGCCAGTACTTGCGCTGTCACTTACTGCAACAGTTTCATTCTTATCCGCACCGTCTGCACCCTTACCAAAGGCAAAAGCCGTATTACAAAGTACATTCATCCCCCCCGAATATACTATCGACATCGCCAGTAAAGTATGGGCGATTTTTTTGCTTAATTTTTGTTCCCTGCTCATATTTTTACATCCTTCTTCCTCATTATATTGATGCTGCTTTTCCATCTTGTTTACAAGCGTTTAAGTGTACTTATCTTTTAAAAAATACTTTAGCAGCGCTTCGTAATACGAAACCGCTTTTTCATAGCTGCCTTCTTTATACAAAACCCGCGCTGTCATTACCGTAGTGTCTACCGTGTGACCATCCATAGGCTGCAAATCATCCCACAGCGATTTTTTGACATAGCACCAGTACAGTTTTTTCTCATCACTGTCCAGGCAATAGATATGCCACGGCTTGATATAGTCGATATAATGCACGATAACGTCTTCCTGAGCGGCTTTCAGCAAAGTATTATTGATGATGATGCAGTTGTACTTTTTGGGCAGCTCTACAAAATCACCATCAATAGCACCGTTGAGGGCGTCCTGGTCGCCCCACAATATTTTTGTGCTGCCTACAGCTTCCAGCCATCGGAACAACTTCTGCGTCAAATGCTGCTGCCGCCACTTTACAAGATCCATCAACAGCACGCCGGAATTAAAATAGCGGCCGTTTTTAAGACCAATGCGCACGCAGCTTTTTTCTTCGCCCCAGTCACGCACAGCTCCCAAAACTCTGCCCTGCAAGTCTGTCTGCCACAGAGGCAGAATATCGCCCTTGCAGATGATATCGGCATCCATGTAGATTAGCCGCTTAACTGCTTTTGGCAGCATTTGCGCAAACAGATAACGGTAATACATGGCCTGGGTGATATGACCTGGCGGTACCACAAATGTCATGCCTTCGGTGCTGGTGATTTGGTAAAAGTGCAAATTCAGG
>UMCP01057581.1_pt1 | contig 22884 bp, 17 predicted proteins | sample 1964261 | NCBI WGS metagenome assembly UMCP01 (sample SAMEA4835971, study PRJEB28245) | human gut metagenome | biome: gut microbiome; material: fecal sample | place: Denmark | collected 2008
GGCATTTAAAAAAGTAAAATGTATAAAAATTTTTTCTGATTTCGCAAGTTAGGAAATAAAAGCAAATAATCGAAAATAATATAAATAAGAAATAAACATAAAAAATATAAATGCTGGCAGATGAAGAAATGAAATGAATTAATATTATAAAATATGATATTAATATACATGAAATGGCTAATTAATCCCTTACAATTGCTTAAATATGCAAAAAGAGAGCAGGATTTTTTTGCTGGATGTTGAATAAATACGGTGAAATTTAGCATGTTTTAGAAAGATGCTAAATAAATCTCAAGGGGGTAAAAGAATATGAAAAGGATGAATAAGGTTTTAGCAAAGGCGGTCGTTTTGAGCCTGATAATGGGCGGAGTACATATGGGGGGGACTTTTGTTTAAAAAGCTATGCTGCTGCAGGCAAAGGGTTCATTATCCAGAGTGATTCTAGGATACCGACGAATAAGACTGAGACCATAGGTGGTGTCAAAATAGATGACCCGGAAATATTACATAAAGACTATTATGCTGGCGGTCATAAAGATGACATTGAGTGCCGTGAGAGTGCCGGTGACTTGACAGTAGGGCAGATTGCGGAAATAAAAGATAAATTGGTAGAAAATGATAAAAAATTGGCTGATGCAGTTAAGGATGTCAATGATAAAATCGAGAACGGAGAATTGAAAGGCGAAAAGGGTGATAAAGGCGACAAAGGTGACAAAGGAGAGCAGGGCGAAAAGGGCGAAAAAGGCGATAAAGGTGATAAAGGCGACAAAGGAGAGCAGGGCGCTGCCGGTAAGGACGGCGTAGATGGTAAGGATGGCGAAAGCGCTTATGAAAGTGCTGTAGCCGGTGGTTATGAAGGTTCGAAAGAGCAGTTTTACGAAGACCTGGCAACTGACGAAGATACCTATGTCGATAATGAAACCACAATATCATATAATAAAAATGATGATGGAACAGTAACGATCACAGCAGAAAAGAAAGAACATAATTTTGACGGTGAGAACATCATTACCAATTATAAGGAAAAGGTAGATATTAAGGTTGCCGGGACTGATTATGTGGATAATAAAGTAAAAGAAGAAGCTGAACTGCGTAAAGAAGCAGATGTGGCTGATGCTGTTTATGATGCTGAAACAGGTAAGCTGCATTTGAAAAACGAAGCTGGTGAAGATATCACGGTTGCCGAAGGAATTGCCAGCAAAGAGTCTGTAGAAAAAAATACCAGCGACATCGCGACCAACAAAGAAAATATCGAAAAAAATACGCAGGCAATCACTACCGAACGGACAGAACGCATCCAGGAAGTACAGCGTTTAGACGGGCGGATCGACGGCTTAAGCAACCGCATCGACGAGCTGGACGGACGCATTGATAAAGTCGGAGCTTTGGCAGTCGCCATGGCCGGCCTGCATCCGCTGGAATATGACCCGGATGCCCCGACTCAATTCTCGATGGCGGCAGGTACTTACAGCGGTGAAAGCGCTATTGCGGCAGGTCTGTTCCACAACCCCAATAAAGACGTCCTTTTGAGCGTGGTTTTTTCGATCAGCGGCAGTGAGAAGGCAGCTAATATCGGCGCGACCTTCCGCTTTGGCAGAAGCTCGGAATCAAAAGCCCGTAAAGTGATAGAAGACAAACAACGCGAGCAGGAGCTGGCTGCCCAGGCCGCAGCCGCCAGACAGAAAACCGTTTCCTATCGTGTAGAACAGATTTTGGCTGAAGATACAGCGAAAGCTGAATAGCAGATGGGCAGAAAAGCATTTGATAACAGCATCGATTATAAAGAGATCGGCACCAGGATCAGGATCATGCGGCTGAAGCTGGCGGTTTCACAGACTGAATGCGCCTCTAAACTGGGTATTTCGCAGACACACCTGAGTAATATCGAGCATGGCCGCAGCGGGATCACTTTGCAGATGCTGTGCCGGGTCTGTGATATCCTGCAGGTAAGCTTGGATTATCTGGTCAGAGGCGCAGAAAAAACCGACGAAAAAAAGCACAGCGAGATCACGATCGACGAAGTTGTGCGGGTCATAAAAATGCTGAAGGGCATAGAAGAAAAATAAGTCCGGCAGACAGCAAGTTTATCATAAAAAAGAGCAAACCATTTTGGTTTGCTCTTTTTTTGTCTGAGTATTTAAATTATTATTTTGCGGAAGGCGGCATTTTCCACCATTGTAAATCAGGTTAATGTTATTCTAAAATTAACTTAAAATATAAGGAGGTATTGGTTATGTGTATTATTTGTACTGATCCAAATTGTGACCATGGTGAAAGGTGTGGTCGTGTAAAAATTTATAAGGAGGGAGGTTCTGCCAGCGATTTATTGGATGGCAGAGGAGAATGGGAACATGTTATTCCAGGCGCTGTTATCCGTGGCTCAGTATTTTTGCAGAGCCACGGAGTTACTTATCGCGATTCTATGACTTATGCGCTTGATTATGCTATCCACAGAGATGCTGTGGATGGTAGCGGAGGAGGGATTACCTCTACTGGCAGAAGTGAAATTGCTCAGGGATGGGTAAATGATCTGATTAGACTATTTGATTCTGGGCAATCTGATGAAGCGATAGGCAAGGTTTTTTGTGATGAAGTGTATGCTATTGAGGCTCACAGGAAATTTACGGAAAATGATTTCTCAAGCTTAGTGGCAATTTTAAGAAGTTATATTGATAAAGGGATAGTTTCTCAAAGCAAAGCTGATGAAATTGCCAGTTGGATGCATGGAAGGATATAATAGCGATTTTTGATTACGAATTATTTCCAATTTAATATTGAGAGTATTATTGCGTATGGTAAGAAAACTGTCTGAAAAGGCAGTTTTTTTATATAATCTATAAAAAACTTACAAGTATATATTTTACAGAAAAATACTTAAACCCGTTTAAAGATGAGTTGTTATTTCTATTATTTGAATAAAGGATGTTTTTATTGTTTTGCAGCGTCTGCCTCAACAGCAGGCGTTTTTTGTATTTTTAGTATGATTTACAGGGGCTGTGCTCTGGGAGTGATTGCTGAGGTTGGTGAAACGCAAAAAGTAATAGAACCATAAAAAAACGCGCAGATGCTGATAGTTGTAAAGCCGCTGGCGTAATGCGCCGGGCAAGACTCGCAGGCGTTTTACACATGTTCAAAGTAAGTGTCTTGCGGGGGGGTACAAACGTGGTAAAATATATTTCAAGTATTGCAAATGAATCAAAATATAGTAATAAAGAAAATTACTTATTAATGGTATTTGCTAAGCTGAAAATCGCTAAAAGAACTAAGATATGGAGGATGCAAATTCATGATGATGAAAAAACTAATATCAAAAGGTAAGCTTAAGAGTCAAATATTATACGCTTTAACTACAATGCCTATAGCATACAGTGCAATGCTAGGTATGTCGATAGTTGAAGCCGCTCCTGTACACGAAACCGAAACCGTTCATGATACGACTAAATCATACGACGATGGCAGTACTATCATAGTAAGCAATAGCTACGCCGTATATGCCGACAATGGTGAAACTACGAACATTACAATTACCTCCGGTGAACTGACTGTAGCCGGTCGCCACGGTCTTGGCGCTATAAGAGCAAACGGCGGTACGATCAATTTCGGCGGTGATACAGTTACCATTACCAACAATATTAAAGAAGCGTGGTCTGATGCCGTAACCGTTGCCAGTAACGGCACTTTAAATTTCAACAACAAACAAACTATTATCCGGGGCGACAATTACAACGGACTGCTGGTAGCAGAAAATTCTACAGCTGCGAGCAACGCTTTGACCATAGACCTTGACCGGTCGCAGGGAACATTCTCCGATGATAAACTTTATGGAATGATAGTCTCCAACGGCAGTAATTTTGAAGCAGCTGGAGCTGTTAACATAAATTTGAAGGGTTCAGAAAACGATTTGAATATCAATGGCATCAACCTTTGGGGAAATGACGCTGGCGGCACAGTCACTTTTAACGACTCCTTAAATATTACCAGCATCGCTCACGCCAATGCCGATGCGACCAATTACGGCATCGGCGCCTGGAACAACAGCACTATGAACTTTAACGGCGCAGCTAATATCACTGTTCTTGGCGGCAGTGACAATATAGGTATCACTTGTGATGGCAGTACTATCAATGCTGCGGGCAAAACCGTGCTTACTGTTGCCGACAGTTTTGCGAATAATAAGTATTTAGATAACGATAAAGGCGATAATATGGCTTTGTTTTTATATGATAATGCTAACGCCACTATGGGCGAAACTGTTTTGCAGGCCTTTGGCGGTAAAACGGCTCATGGATTAGAAGCCGGAGTTGGTAGTACAGCAAAATTTACCGATGACCTTACGGTAGTAGCCGATAATGAAAACGGCAATGCAACAGGGATACATCTGTACTTGGATTCAGTCTTGGAAGGCCAAAATGTAAGTATCTTTACCAATGGTAACAGCAGCGGTGCCTTTCATGTAGTTGATAGTTCTCAGGGTACGGTAAATGGCCTGCTGAAGATCAAAGCCCTGGGTGATGAGAATGGCAATGGGTTAAGTGTTGGCTCCGGCAACGGTGCAGCTACATTTGTCGGGCAGGATGCCTTCATCGAGGTCAGCGGAGCAAACAGCATCGCTATCTTAGCTTCGGGCGACGGCAATGTTACCTTTAATGGTTCTGTCGCTACTAAAGCCGCTATCGCCGCCCAAGCAGAAGGCAAAAACGGAGTTTTAAATCTTAATGGCGATTTTGACACTACGGCTCAGAAAGACACTTTGATCAAAGCTTTTGGTGGCGGACAGATCCACATCAATAACTCCGGCGCCGGCACTGTAAAAATAGACGGTAAAATAAAAACTTCAAAAGATAATAAAGACAATGCTATTGATCTGCGCATGAATAATGCCGCTTCTTTCTGGAACATGACTGCTGCCAGCAATCTGACTTCTTTAACGATGAATAACGGTGCTGTTGTCGACATGCGGGCGGATAAAAATGGTTACAGCAAACTGGAAGTACAAAAGCTTGTCGGTACAGGCAGTATTTTTAAACAGGATATAGATGTACGCAGTATGGAAAGTGACAAGATTTTTGTAAATGACGACTTCAGCGGCAGCCAGATATTGGACATTTACCAAAAAGATAACTACGTTCCGGCAGAAGACAGCAACGAAGGGCATGGACTGTTACTGGCCAGCACCAATGGCGACGGTGTATTTACCGCTAAAGATCGCGAAGGGACTTTGTTCTATACTCATTACGATCTGGCAAACAAACAAAGCGATACAGCTGGCTATACTACTGACTGGTATTTAGATAAAATTTCTAATCTGGATCCCGGCGACAAACCTACTACCAGCGTCGATACCATTCTTGCGGCCAATGCTCTCAACTACCATACCTGGCGTACTGAAAACGATAAGCTTTTACAACGCATGGGCGAACTGCGCCACAACGGTGATGACACCGCCGGCGCCTGGTTTAGGATGAACGGCAGCAAGATCGGCCGTAACGGTAAATTCGGCTTTGAAAATAAATATACTGCTTACGAGCTGGGCTATGATACACTGACTAAAAATACAGCTAAAGTAAAACGTTATCAGGGCGCGGCGTTCAGCTATACTGACGGCAGCAGCGGTTACAGCAGCGGCAGCGGCGATAACAGCAATAAGGCTATCAGTTTCTATACTACCGAGATCGGCAGCAAAGGGCATTACCTGGATGTCGTCTTTAAAATCAGCAATATGGACAATGATTTTGCTGTTTACGATACCAACAGCAACAAGATCACCGGTGACTTTAATAATACAGGCGTGTCGCTGAGTGCTGAATACGGCCGCAAAAACACTTTACAAAACGGCTGGTACATCGAGCCGCAGGCACAGTTTACGCTTGGTTATCTGGGCGGCGACAACTATACGACCAATAACGGTATCGAAGTAAGGCAAAGCGGCATCCAAAGCGCCGTTGGCCGCCTTGGCTTCAACATCGGCAAAGAGGTCAGCTCTGCAGGTATCGTTTACGCTAAAGCCAATTTACTGCATGAATTCGGCGGCAGCTACAACGTGACCATGGCTGACAGCAGCGGCCGGGTCAAGGTCAGCGACGACTTTAACGATACCTGGTTGGAATATGGTATCGGCGCGGCCTTTAAAACGGGCCAAAACAATCATATTTATTTTGATATCGAACGCAGTGCCGGCAGCGACTACAGTAAAGACTGGCAGTGGAACATCGGCGCTCGCTGGACCTTCTAAACCGCTTCTCAAAATTCAATTTTTATAAAGGCAGTCTTTTTTGGAGTCTGCCGCAAGCAGGACAGCACGAATCGTGCTGTCCTGACTTTTTTGTGCAAATATAAAAACAATTGTCTCCTTAAAATAGCGCTAATAATTTATTTCGGCACAACAATATAAATTGGTGATCGACGATGATTAAAGTGTTTGCGAAAATACAACAGAAATGTTGAAAGAATTTGGTATCAGCAGTGAATGGGTCTTATCAGGAGAAGAAGCATTAATTAAAATTGCTGAAGCGCACAGTAATGAGAGTGATTACGATGCAGTAATCGTCGACTGGAAGATGCCTGTAATGGACGGGCTTGAAACAACGCGCCAAATTCGTAGAATTATGGGTGATGCAATTCCTATTATTATTTTAACGGCTTATGATTGGGAAGAAATCGCCGAAGCAGCCAAAAATATGGGCGTCAATACTTTCTTGGCCAAGCCGTTATTCAGATCACATCTTTATCATGTGATCTTACAAATCATGACAGGTAAACAAGCTGATAAAGTGGACGAAAGAACGGATACTTTAGTTGGCACAAATACTTTAAAAGGGCATGTGTTGCTAGTTGAAGATAACGAACTGAATATGGAAATAGCTGAAGAATTTATTAAGATGAACGGTGTCAGCATGGAGAAAGCCTGGAATGGCATTGAAGCGTTAAAGCTGTTTGCAACTGCGCCGGCAGATTATTATTCACTGATCTTTATGGATATCCAAATGCCTATCATGGATGGGTACGAGGCAACCAGACAGATCAGACAGATGGAACAGCAGCAGGGACGCAAACATACTCCCATCATTGCCATGTCGGCGAATGCTTTTAACGAAGATGTAAGTAAAGCCTATCTGGCAGGCATGGACGAATATATCACTAAACCAATGTCACTGCAGGAAATAAAAAAAGTATTGCAGAGTTTGGAAGAAAAAGCACGGCAGCCTGAGGCGTAATCCTAGGCGTGCTGTGTTTGCTAACTGCATAATGTAAAAAGAGAAACCCCGCACTAATTGTGCGGGGTTTTTGTTATTAGAACAATGATATATTTTTTAAGGATGACATACTTTGCAGGTAGCATACCCCTATCGATCGTTTCCTGGCGCCTGGAAAAATAAATACGCTTGCTTTCGTTCATTTTTCTTTACCATTGGTAGCCCTGATAATGGAACTTCCAGCTGTTGCGGTTACCGACATAGGTTGTCGCATATACTGCCAGCGGAATAGACAGAGCAATGATAAACGCTAAGGTGATAGTTATAAATTTCTTCATAAAAGATCACGCCCCTATTTTGATACTTCATCTACTGTAATTATTAATATTATAGCATATATTATTTTTTGAGTATATTCGAGAATGGAATTAGTTTGGAGAGAAAATATAAATTAAAACTTCGGCATTATGGCATTATTTGGTTTAAGTTAAAGCAAGCAGGTTTTGTTTTTGATCCCACTGCAGCCAACTGCCCGAGCAAGACCAGAAAAAGTTTGGTGCAGACCAGCGTAAATGTCTTGCGGGGGGGGACATAAGTGATAGAATATGAATGAAATATTTATGATAATTAAAAAATACGAATCAAAAGCGATGATAAAAAGCGAAAAAGAAAGAGGGTCGTGGACATTGTTTAGGGAATCCTTTCTTAAAAAACTTCCTAAGTACACTACAATGATAGTAATAGTTCTATTAGTCATCTATTATATCTTTGTATTACTGATGAACACTAATATAGTTAAACAGGTAGAGTATATTCAGGGGCATCCATTTCCAGTCAGAGAAGCTGCCGGAGACCTGAAAGCAGATTTTATTGTTTTACGCAAGCTGTCAGAACATCTTATTTATGATCATAGTTTGCCGCTATTGCAAAATACACAGCAGCAGCTTGATAATATCGATGCATCAATTAGAAAAAACATTGAATTTATTGATGCACAGTATATTTCACAGCCTGAAGCAGGGCAGGAAATGCTGGCAAAATATACTTCTTTAAGAGAAAAACAGCTTGAATTATTGCAGATTGCTAGAGATCCGGCTACTAGTCATGTAGCAATGCAAAAGTTTATAGAAGCAGAAATAGTACCTAAAATTGAAGAACTGCAAAGGCTAAATAAATCTGTTATCGAAGGTTCACGAAATAAATTTTATGCTTATGTGGTGATGGTATTCGGTGTCTACAAATACATGGTAATATTTTCTACATTAATGATATTTTGTATATTCATAGCGTTGGGCATCTATCTAAACATCATCAAAAAGAAAAATAAACGTGAAAAAGAAATAAGCAAGGCTTTGCAGCAGGCGCTACAAAATGCGGAAAACGCCAATGCCTCCAAATCGATGTTTTTAACAAATATGAGCCATGATATCCGGACACCAATGAATGCCATTATCGGTATGACAACGATAGCGTCTTTGAATATCGACAATACAGCTAAAGTTCAGGATTGTCTTGATAAGATCAATGCTGCTTCCAAGCATTTATTAGGACTGATCAATGATGTTTTAGATATGAGCAAGATCGAAAGCGGTAAAATAACCTTGAATAATGAAGCCTTCAGCATGGCCGAGCTGATCTATTCTTTTACAAATATCATCAAACCGCAGATCCAGGCTAAAGGCTTGGAGTTTGATATCAAAACCCTTAATTTAAGCCATGAAGAGGTAATAGGTGATACTGTCAGATTGAATCAGATCTTGCTGAATATTGTTGGCAATGCCATCAAATTTACACCGGAGGGTGGGCAGATCGATATTTCGATCTCAGAACTGCTTTCGCAGCATATCGATTATACTACCTATCGTTTTGTCATCAGCGACAGCGGTATCGGGATGGAAGAAGAATTTCTGGCAAATATTTTTCAGCCATTTGAAAGAGCAAAAAATTCGACTCAAAGTAAAGTAGATGGAACAGGCCTGGGTATGGCGATAACCAAAAATATCGTTGACATGATGAAAGGGCAGATCTCAGTCAGCAGCACGTTGAACAAAGGCACTACCTTTGAAGTTATTTTGAATTTTAAATTGCAGCAAACTGAAGAAGCACAATTTGATTTTAGTGCCTTGGCAGGACAGCGCTGGCTGGTCGTTGATGATGATCAAAGCGTATGTGAAAATACTGCGGCCATGCTTGAAGAATTAGGGATTAATAGTGACTGGACACAGTCCGGTCAGACAGCGATAAACAAAATTTCAGCAGGGCACAAAAGCGGAGCGGATTACGAAGCGGTGATCGTCGACTGGAAGATGCCGGTAATGGACGGGATAGAAACTGCACGTCAGATTCGGAAAATAATGGGCTCTGAGATCCCCATTATAATTTTGACCGCCTACGATTGGGAAGCGATCAGGCAGGAGGCTAAAACGATTGGCATAAATGCTTTCTTGGCCAAGCCATTATTTAGGTCGCATCTTTATAATGTTATGCTGGAAATAATGAGTAACAGACAGCAGGCAGAACATGAGCAGGTGAAAAGCATTTTACTTGACCAGATAGTTTGTACTGAAAGGCTATTGCTGGTTGAAGATAACGAATTAAACATGGAGATCGCTGAAGAATTTTTCAGCAGATGCGGAGCCAGTGTGGAAAAAGCCTGGGACGGCAGCGAAGCAGTGGAGCTGGTAAAAGCCAGGCCTGATGGCTATTATGCAATTATCTTTATGGATATCCAAATGCCAAAAATGGATGGTTACGAGGCCACCAGGCAGATCAGGCAGCTGGAACAGGATGAGGGGCGCAAGCGCACTCCCATCGTTGCCATGTCGGCTAATGCGTTCAGCGAAGATGTAAGCAAAGCTTATGGCGCAGGCATGGACGACTATATCACCAAGCCCATGTCACTGCAGGAAATAAAAAGAGTAGTGCAGAGTTTGGAAGAGAAAAAACGGCAGCCTGAGGCGTAATCCTAGGCGTGCCGTGTTTGCTAACTGCATAATGTAAAATGAGAAACCCCGCACTATTTGTGCGGGGTTTTTGTTATGTTTAAAAGAATGGTGCATATAAAATTTATTCATATACAAAATGGTCTATGGCAATTAAGCTTGATTGAGAAAATAAAGTCTAGAATTATTGTAGATTGTCATAGCATCTTTGATGAAAAATTGGGAAAGATAAGTGATGAAACTTATATTAGATTATATGAGGCAAAGACAGCTTTAGATTTGCTCAGGAAAGATTTAAAAGCGTTATACATCTTTTAAATAATATTCTACGCACACATATACGATAAAGGGAGTGTGACATTTTAGATGGATACAAATACTTTATTTGGTGCTTTAGTGGGTGGTTTATGTAGCATTTCTGCAACGATGCTGGGTCATTGGTGCCAAAATAAAAAAGAACGCCGCATCAATAGAGCGATAATATTAGATTATCTGAAGCGGACAACAGATATTTTTAGCTGTTATTACTATGGCAATGTTGCCCCGGAGTGTTTAGATGCTGTAGATTCGCAGGAAGATATGTGGAGAATGTTACCGCAAGCAGGATTTACTAAAAGTGAGATAGATAGTATATTAAATTGGCTGTTTATTGTTAAAATAGTACTTCAAAAATACAATAAGGGTATACATTCAGACGGTTATAATAATCTTTCAGATATCCAAAAACGGCAATATTTAGATGCGCTTATAAAAGGAAAAGCTGTTGATCTTGAAATTTTGGACGAAATCAAGAATCTGCTAGCCAAATTCAAATAAGGGATTGAAATCTAATTGTGAGAAAATAATATTTCTAACCGCCTACTTCGGTAGGCGGTTTTTTATGCTTTTTTCTATCTCAACGTAACCAACTGACCGTGCAAGACCATAAAAATGTTGAACCATTTCATCATAAATGTCTTGCGGGGGGGTACAAGTGTGGTAATATAACATATGAAATACAAAATAATTTAAAAATATAAAATAAAACAATTGTTTTGTATCGAAATCATCAAAGCTTCTTTTGTGAAAAATTGTTGGACCTGAGATTACCAAAGTTGAGGAAGGTAATTTTTAAGCAGATTATACAGGTACTGACGTTTTAAGGAGCTTAATAATTTGAGTGAGGATGGGGTGGTATTATGTTGAGTAAAAGAAAGAAGCATTTAGCGGCACAAATAGCCTTGGGTTTGGCACTGGCTTTGCCAATGGGAACAGCTTTTGCTGCTGAAGGTGCAATCAATGTCAGCGGCAGCGAGAATAGTGTTACTAGAGATGAAAGTTTAAATGTCGTGGCAAATGGTGGATATGGAGTGTCAGCTACTAAAGGTGCGACAGTTTCTTTAAATGGTAAAGAAATTTCTGTATCTGTAGTTAGTGAAGGTGCGGTTAGCCGTGCGGTCGGAGCAATAAATGGCTCCGATAATGGTGGTATTATTAATCTTGGGAGCCAGGCAACCGAGAGCATAAAAATTAATTCCAAAAGCAATAAAGATGCTTATGGACTTTTTGCAGTAAGAGATGCTAAAAAAACTGGTAGTGTCAGCGTCATCACCGTTAACGGTAAAAATTTGACTATTGATGTTCATGGTGCAGAAAATGCTTATGCATCGGGTATTCATGTGCAAAATAGTACGACTGGTGCCACCAACGAAGAATCAACTGTAGTGATCAATGCCGAGAATACGGTGATCAATGTTACTGCAGATACAGCAGTTGATGCTGAATACGGAGATAATCATGCTATTGGTATTTCAGCTTTTTCACAAGGAAAGATCGAGATCAATGGCAATTTGGAAATAAATGCTGCTACGGTATTGTCTACAAGAGGCGGCGCTGTAACGAAAATCAATGCAGCTAATGATGCAAGTAAAACAATAAAACTGAATGGCGATATAAATTTCAATTATCAGAAAGAAAGCAGTGGAACACCAGTACAAGCTGATGTAACTATTAATTTGGCTAATGCAGATTCGTATTTGAAGGGCAACATCTTAGTTAATGGGCCCAATATACCCCAAGGTTATGATGAAGTTGATTCTATGAAGCTGGGGCTTGCTAATGGTGCACAGTGGAGCACTGATGCTGATAGTTTGGTCAATGTACTGACTTTAGATAATGGTATTGTCAATATTAACGGCGGTAAAAATCAAACTGTTAATGTTGGGGTGATTGCCGGTAGCGGCGGTATAGTAAATCTTGCTACGACGAAGGAAGAAAATACTTTTACCAGTGGTGTATTATCTATTGGCGGGGAAAAGTATATGCCTGCGCAAACAAGAGCAATTAACGCGCCTAAATTGGAGATAAACTACACTGGCATTACTGCTGATGACCTTAACAATGTGGCTAATGATCTGGGTGTCTTAGCTCAGAATATTGTTGTTGCCGAAGGGACCAATACTGGTTTAACGGCTAAAGCCAATGTAGCAGAAGGCCTGCTCAAAGGCGCAGTGAGCGCCGATCTGAATACAGCTGCTGGTGGCAGTAGTATTGTTACCAACAGTGTCAAGCAGGCTAAGGAAAGTTCTACTATGACTTCCATGCGCAATATTGCCAGCGTGGCGATCGTAGCCTGGCGCCAGGAGGACAGCACTCTGAGCCAGCGTTTGGGCGAACTGCGCAACAGCGAAGGCGATCAGGGTATTTGGGTACGTATGAGCCGCGGTGAATTTGAGTACAGCGGCGCTTATAAAAACCAGTATAATTTCTTCCAATTGGGCTATGACAAAGCTTTTGGCAGCTGGCACTACGGCGCAGCAGTAAGTCATAACGATGGGCAAACTACTTATGACAATGGCAAAGGCGAGAACAAAAGCACTTCCTTATCTTTGTATGGAACCTGGTTGGGCGATAGAGGACATTATTCCGATATCGTTTTAAAACAAGGCCGTTTGACCAATGAATACGATAACTATGCGGCAGCTGGTCATACCCATGGCGATTATCATGCCTGGGGCACTTCTTTGAGCGGCGAATATGGTATGAAGGTAGGCCTTGATAACGGCTGGTATGTAACGCCGCAGGCTCAACTGACCTTGATGCGTATCGGCGGCGAGGATTATACTACTAATAACGGTATCAAAGTCAGCCAGGATACGCTGTCAAGCTGCGTTGGACGAGTTGGCTTTGAAATGGGTAAAACTATCAGCGATAAAGGCAGCATTTATGCCAAAGCTTCATTGCTGCATGAATTTGCGGGGAATGCAGATACTTATCTGAGCCTGAATGGTATCAGCAACAGCTACAGTCAGGATATTGGCGGCACCTGGTACGAAGCAGGTTTGGGCTTCAATTTTAAAACAACAGCGAACAGCTATGTTTATGCAGATGTTGTAAAAACCTTTGGCGATGACATCAAAACTCCATGGCAATGGAATGTTGGTGCACGCTGGAGCTTCTAAACAGCAATAAAAAATTTTGTTCCGGCTAAAAAAAGACCCTTTTATGGGCGGCTCAATAAAACAGTATAGCCTGTCCAATTCCTCAATGCGCCGTACTGCATGGACGAATACTTTGTCTTGCAGGAGAATATGAAGTGATTGAAAAAGCAATCACAGGCAATACCGCCGCGCTCCTTGCGGTACAGGAACGGCATAACGCCTATATAGACAGACTAAGGGGAGGAAATGCCGACATGAAAGAATGGTTAAATGCAAAGTTGCTTATGGCTGTTATAAAGTTCCGAATGGACTATCATCTACCGCATAAGTAGCAAAGCCATGAAAAACCGTCAAGGGTAAAGATGAACGGCTACTCCGCCCTTGACGGGTTTCCATATGGTAGCCAAGAGGGCGCAAACGGATAGACCGCTTGCGCCCTAAATTCATTATGTAATGTTACGCAATAGACATTAATTTCCCCTTAATTTGTGCGGCGTTGCAAACTTTGTAGGAGCATGAGTAAGGATTTTATATTCCTTCCCTTAAAAACGGTGTTCTACTGCGTGACAAGCGTAACTAATGATAGTATAATGTCATTATAGTAGAAAAATCAAGAAACGGAGGACAAATATCATGTTTTTCTCTGAAAAGTTTCAAGTTAGTAGTGACTTGATAAAAGACTATGGTGCAGTCGATATATCCTTAGTATGTGATATTCCTCTGTTCATTGATCCAATGCTGATATTTAATAGTAAAAAAAAGGTTTACAAAGAATTACACAATCAAATTATCCGTTATTTTCATTTCCTTTACAAAAAAGCAGATCAAGGACTATCACAAAAAGAAATCAATGCTTGGTTTAATTTTAGTGAAGTACCTAATAATTGGCTTGGATATGCGTTAGTCGGAAATAAGGGGTTAGCGTTGGGTCGTAAATATGCTAAGTTTTTATATGAGAATATATCATTTGCGTTAAATACGCATGGTATATCTCAATCTCAGCATATTGAAAAAGCAATGCTTCTTTATGATGGCAGCGGAAAAGATAAGATTAGTGACTTAACTGTAAATCTCATAAAGGGATTTCTATGCGAGTATACTGAACATTTTGCCAAAAAATATATCAAACCACAGTTCATAAAAATCTTTCCGATTGATAAAGCCTATTTTAATTATGATACTGAAAGTTTTATTAGTAAAGAGTTCGCACTTCCTTTTGTGAATAATGAAAAGGGAATACCAGAATATATTCTGCTAACTCCTTTTGACATTTTGCGTGAAGATGAACCCGCAATAAACAAAGCAGATTTTTACAACAGTTATGACCGCATTCGTACGGTTATTGAAAATGATACTTTAAGAGCATATGTTAATAATTATATAGGATTAGCTGTTAGACGGTATGAGGAAAATCAAAGAAGAAATAGGAAGCCTATCAAAGAAAAGTCCATAAGTAAAATTGAAAAAGAAGCTTTTAGTGAATTAGTAAAAGAATATCCAGAATTATATGATTATTATATTAGGTTGCGAGAAGCTGACACAGACGAAATACGTTTAAAGTGTATGATAGAATTAAATTTGCAATTAGAGCGTCTATTGGTAGCTTCTAAAAACATAATAACAATTTTTAAAAATTCAAATTATCAGTTTGACGAACATTTGTCGGCAAGAGAGGAAGCAAAACAAAGATTAAAGTTTTTTAAGCATATAATTGAAGATGGCGACGGATACAAAAATCTGTATGTTAAAGGAAAACAAATTGCAAAGGAAAATGATTTGCAAAGACTCTTCCGCTTTGTTTGGTATGGTACGAATTATAAAGTAGACGCAGAGCCTAATAATGGAAGAGGACAAGCCGATTTTATTATTTCAATGGGGCAAAAAAATCAAAGTATAGTCGAGTTTAAATTGGCGAGCAACTCAACATTAGCGCATGTATTTACACAAGTGAAGATATACGAAGCTGCAAATTGTACCGATGGTAGCTTGATTGCAATATTTTGCTTCTCTGAAAGTGAATATCTTTATTCGGAGCAAATTGTAAAAGCTGCTGGATACGAAAACTTGATTGACGAGTCAATTTACTTAATTGATTGTAGAAATGACAACAAGCCATCTGCTTCAATAGCATAAATGTAAAAAAGTAGGCGTACTGTCGAAACGATACGCTTACTTTTTTGTGCCCTGTATGGCAGCTACCTGAATATGATGTAGATTTTTATACACCTGAGTTAAGAGGCGAAATGAACATTAACCCTGCAACAGGTGCAGTAAGTGAAAAAGAAATAAAATATTCAGTTTATTAAGCAAACTGTAACAGCAAAAACCAAGACCGGATTTTCCGGTCTTGGTTTTTTCAACGAGAAACACCGCACGATTTGTGATTTTCTTGGTGTTTGAAAAATATTTTATATAAATTTATTTATATATATAATGGAGATTTTGAGTTTACAAACTAAATTGTTAAGTGTTATACTGGGCGAAAGGATATTGAAAACTGGATGAACATACCTAGACCAGTTTCAAAGAAACACTGTTACAAGATAAGCTAATGCGACTAAACGCGGGATATATCTTCTGCTATGTTTTGTTATATGAGTAAAGGAAGAGTAAAAAATTAAAGATTCAATATATAAAAATTGTAGGAGTGATAGTAAGTGGAAAAAATTAATGCAGTCACAAGTATAGTGAAAAATATTTTTGAAGATATCTTTTTTATTACTCTTTTGTTTCTTATAATTGCATTTTGTTTCGAATTTTTTGGGGAGCACGATTTGGTGATTTTACACAAGTATTTAAGCGATTTTTTTGTTTCAAATCAAGATATTAATACCAGATATTTTTATAAAGATATTTTTAATTTTACATCTATAGTTGTAAAGAAAATTTTGTTTATACTTTTAAGTTTAACTGTACTTCTGACTTTGATCAGAGAAAGTAATAATATTTGTAGCGAAACTTTCGATTTTTATTATAAAAAAATTCTTTCTTCAATAATTGTCGTGGCATCTTTTGATATATTATTTCAGTCTTTTATTAATATAACATATAAAGGTTATTTTTTGCCTAATCTTAGTGATGTTTATGAAAAGATGATGCACTATATTAGTTACGGGATATTTGCTTTTTTATTTGTTCTTTTAATCTATATAGTATATGAAGAGTCTAATTGTACTTATAAAATAATGGATAATACTAAAATAAAAAAGAACGCCGCATCAATATAGCGATAATATTAGATTATTTAAAGCGGACAACAGATACTTCTAGTTGTTATTACTATGATAATGTCAATCAGGAGTTTTTTGAGGCTATAGATTCGCAGGAAGATATGTGGAGAATATTATAACAAGCAGGATTCAACAAAATGAAGTAGATAGTATATTAAATTGGCTGTTTATTATTAAAATAATATTACGAAAATATAATAAGGGAATATGGTCAGAAGGTAATAATAATCTTTCAGATATCCAAAAAAGACAACATTTAGATGCTTATATAAAAGTAAGTAATATTGATCTGGAAATTTTGGGAAAAATAAAGAATATACTAGATAAATATAACTAAGGGTTTGGAATTGTAATTACAAGGAAAATAATTTTTCTAAACGCCTACATTGGTAGGCGGTTTTATTATTGAAATAAGATCGCACCGTAGTGGCGTCGTCAAGAGAATCTTTAGCAGCGGTAAAATAGGAAAACTTCTAATGCGATATTATGCTAATGCTCTGCCAGTCAAAGTGAATACACATTAGGCGGATGTTAAGATGCCCAAAAAGTAAAGTAGTGCCGTTAATAGTTTATTAGTACACACGAGATAAAGATGTAAATAGCCCTCTAGTCTCTGAGCTAAAGTAGATGCAGAGCAAGCAGCAATAAAAAATTTATTCCGTCTAGTCCAAGACCCTTTTCAGGGTCTTTTTTTATTTCCGTTGGTATGGCAAAAAAACTGATTGGCAGTACAGATTTTGGCGGCAGGCAAAACTCAAAAGTAATAAGGCCATAAAAAAGTGCAGACTACGATAGTTATAAAGCCGCTGGCGCAATGCGCCCCAAGACTCGAAGATGTTTTCACAAATAAAATAAAAAAAATAAATCAGTAATAGCAGAAAGTCTTAATCTGATTTTAATCTTGGAGCTATATAATAAAGACAAAGGAAAGGCCGCAACAATGATGGCCCCAAGGAGGAAATAAAATGAACAAGAAATTAGTAACTATTTTAGCCGCTGCACTTTGCAGCTTAGCCATCTCGGTAACAGCCTTTGCAGCTGAATTTATCAATGCCGACCAGGCCCGTAATATTGCAGCACAATTAGTACCGGCTGGCAGCACACATCTGGTAACAAAGGATGAAAGCTACAAACATATCCCTCTTTATGAAGTAAAATTTTATGACGGCGCTACCAATACTGCTTATGAAGTAGAAGTATTGAGAAACAGCGGCAAAGTAAGAGAATTCTCGATGGATGCCAAAACTGTACAAGGCAGCCCTCAAATAATCCTGTCGGTCGAGGAAATTCAAAATATAGTTCGCGCAGAATACCCTAACGCAGTATTTACTAATGTTGAAATCGACCACGACGACGGCTTGTATGAATATGATGTAGATTTTTATACAACTGATTTAAGAGGCGAAATGACCATTAACCCTGCAACCGGTGCAGTAAGTGAAAAAGAAATAAAATATTCAGTTTATTAAGCAAACTGTAACAGCATAAACCAGGACCGGATCTTCCGGTCTTGGTTTTTTGCATCCGGATGCAGAGCAAGCGGCAATAAAAATTTTTGTGATGGATAGCTCAAGACCCTTTTTAGGGTCTTTTTTTATTTTCTGTTATATTTTGCCCTAGACCAGCTTTTTGACCGTTATAGCGGAGAAATCTTATTCTTGCACTTTGAAGAAACTTTGTTGGATTTTCTTCAAATAATAAAATAGCAACATTGGTCAATTTACCATTACGAATTAGGCCTCTGGCTTCAAGGATTTCGGCAGGAGTTTTTGTTGTAACTTTCATTTTCTCTTGATAGACGGCTAATAATTTTTGATTTAAATCGTTCAGTGTGGCATCCTCTATAATCTGGTCTTCAAAAAATCTTTGGCCTTTATCATATTCAAGTGCATTGATTTGAGAACAAGTTAGTTCGATAGATTGGTCGGCAACCCTTAAATAGACTTTTTCATTAAAACTCATTCCCAAACAATGTATTTTAAGCTTATCTTTAATTTATGAAGAAAATGAAAGTAGAATAGTATGAAGTTTTTGAACATGAGAATGAATTTGCTTATATTATTATAAATTTATGATAAAATTATAGTACTGATAAATAAAATTTTGAGGTGAAAAAATGAGTAGAATTAACGAAATTCAAACAAGGATAAAATCTTTAAGTCCAGGTGCGTATCAAAAATTAATGGATGCTTATCTTCATAAAAAATATGAATTTGAAAACATTGAAACCTTGGGAATGCAGGCTGGAACTGATAAAACTACAAAAGGGACCCCAGATTCTTATGTTAAGTTAGAAAATGGAAAATATATCTTTATAATGCATGGATCTGTAGAAAAAACATCTTTTGATAAAATTAGAAAGGATATAAATTCTTGTTTTGATGAGGAAAAAGTAAAACTGCAAAAGAGTGAGATAGATAAAATTATATGCTGTCATACTTCTTCTGATATTACTCCTGAGCAATATGAAATATTATGTGGATTACATCCTGGAATAAAAATTGAATTAATCGGTATAGGGACAGTTTCTCATGATTTAGAAAATAAATACCCATATCTTGCTAAAGATCATTTAGATATAGATTTGGATACAGGACAAATATTGGATCTTGAAGGGTTTGTAAAAAAATCTGATAAAAATAATATGAACGCACCATTAGATATAGCATGTTTGCATCGTGAACAAGAGATAGATAAATTAGTTGTCGATTTAGAAAATGAAGACATGATTTTAGTATGTGGTCAGTCTGGTATCGGGAAAACGAGACTCGTTATTGAAACCTGTAGGGAATACAAATTAAAATTTCCAAATATCAATATCTTATGTATAAAGAGTAATGGACAAAATTTATATGATGATTTAAAAATGTATTTATCTGCGCCAGGAGAATATATTTTATTTGTTGATGATGCAAATCAAGTTACTATGTTAAGTCATATCACAGATTATATTATAGATCCACCTGAGGGAATAAAGGTTAAACTAATTTTAACAGTTCGAGATTATGCACGTGAAAATGTGATAAGTAAAGTGAGTAAAGTTAAAATCCCATATATTATAACAATTGATAAACTTTCAGATGAATCTATAAAAGAAATTTTACGCATAGAATTTGAAATAATTAACTATGTTTATATAGATAAAATATTAACAGTTGCTAGTGGCAATATACGTTTGGCCGTGATGGCGGCGATATCTGCTAAAAATAATGGTTACAAGGCTATTGAAAATTCCATTGATATTTTTAAAAATTATTATAGTACAATATTGGGCACACTTGAATTTAATAGGAAAAAGATAATTATAGCCTTTGTTATAACACTTTTAGGACCAATAGAGTATAAATCAGATCCAGTAATAAAATCGATACTTGATGAGCAAAATATAAGTGAGCTTGAATATCATGAATTATGTCTTGAACTTAACAATGACGAGATAATAGATTTGTTTCAAGAAAGAGCTGCTAAAATTAGTGATCAGAGCTTGGGGAATTATTTGTTGTATTATGTTTTAATTGATACAAAATATATAGTTATTTCGGAAATATTAAAAAAATGTTTCAAAGCTTTTAGAAAGAAAATTATTTACGCATTGAATACATTACATGAGTTATTTGGTTCTCAAGAATTAATAGGGTATATTGATGTAGAAATAAACAAAGTTTGGGACGAAATGATAGAGGAATTTGGAGAAATTGAAGTTATACGATGTTTTTATAGTTCTAATGAATTAAAAACTTTATCTTATTTCAAAAAAAAAATTTACAGACATGTCTGTAAATAAAATTGAAACACTTTGTTTGAAAGATATTACAAAACAAATAGATTTAAAAGATGAGGATTTGTATGTATTAGGAGATTTTAAATATTCTAAAAATTATGAAATAGCACTTCAATTGATTTTTTTGTATTTTGATAAAAATCCGAATATAATAGGTGATTTGTATTTTCTATTCACAAAAGCATATGGATATGATGAATTCTCCTCTAGACATGAATATGAAAGAGAATACATATTAATAGAAAAATTATGGGAAGATACAAAATTTGGTGAACAATACCATAAAACCATGTTACTTGTTCATTTAATAAAATATTACCTACAATACAATGTTAATATTACTGAAACAAAGAATAACACCCTGAGATATGGAACTATGTCTCTCAGAATGTGTGATGGTTTGCAATCTTTAAGAAAATTAATTTGGGATATATTGGGCAAACTGTATAAAGATAATAGGTACACTGGTTTTATAAATGAGGTTTTAAAGGATTTTTCGGTTGATATATTACATGATATAGAAAATTCAAAGCAAATCTTTGAACATGATTTAGATTTGGTAAAAGAAAATATTTTTGCTAATATAACTGAACCTGATTTTGCTCAATATTTGGTTATAAAAAAATTTATAGAGCATTGCTGTAGATTAGATATTAATTATCTGGATTTTACAGAAAAATATAAATTAAATAAGGATTATATTTTATTTGAAGCAATCGCTCCAGTTGAAGTCTTCAGAGGAAAATATGATATTAAGGAAGAAAATCGGGCTAAAATTCAATCTATAGTTTCATCTTATACTGATGAAGATTTTATGCATTTGTTTGCTATTTACAAACAATATATAGAAAATATTGAAGAAAATGATTCCTATATAAGGAGAAGTATTGATATGATTTTCAGTATAATGATGGATTCAAAAGATAGATATCTTTTATTTTTGGATTTGTATTTTAAGTCTAATATGAGTCTAAATATATTCCATAATAGAGAAGTTAGCTCTATGATTAAATATTTGGGTATTAACGAAACAGAAGAAAAATTAATGTCTATTGCATGTTCTGATAGGCATATATGGTATTATGAATTTTTATGTTCCTTAGAAGAAAAGGATATAAAAGAAAAACATATAACAGCGATAGAAGAACTTATTTTGGAAGAATTGGGCAAAGAAAAAATATCTATAAGTTTTGAATTAAAAAGAATTATTAGATACATTAATAAAAGCTCTAATATTTTAGAGAAGATATCAAGGCGTATGCTTGAAAGAGGAGATTCTAACATAATTAAGACTTTCCTTCAATTTTATTATTATATTGATGATGCTGAAATAGATTTTTTATTGGATAATTTTAAATGCAACTTGGGATTGTTATGTGATCTTTATATTATGGTTAAAGCAGATAATGTGGATTGTAATAATAAATTGTTTATGCGGATATTATTAGAAGAACCCACTTTTCTTGAAAAATTCATAATAGCATTGAACACAAGAAAAATTAAATATTTAAGTGATACTACTAATTTTGACATAATATGGGAAAATGATAATTATAATAAATTAATACAAGATATTTTTGATTTGATTTGTAAGCATGAAGAATTTGTATCAATAATTCATTTTAGATTCGAATGGTTTTTTCAAACAGGAAAAAATGATGAAACAGATAATTTGATTGACAGAAGAAAGGTGGAGTGGGTAAAGGAATATATTAGTAAAAACTGTAATGATTCAAAGCTGATGAGGTTAATTTTTAATATAGTTTCTAGTTATATGACAATATATCGAATAGAAATAATATTGTATTTTTTAGAAAAAAACTCAGATGTCAAAACTTTTACTGAAATAGAGCTGTTCCCATCTGTTGAAAGCTGGTCAGGAAGCGAAGTCTTATTATTGGATAAAAAAATTGAGTTTCTTAGTAAGTTGAATGAAAAAATTAGCAATGATATAGATTTTATAGAGCACAAAGCATATTTACAATATATAATAGGAGATATAAAACTACGCAAAGAAGAAGTGCTGCTAACAGAATATTTATCTAATCTAGACAATATATAAAATCTGGCGCGAGCATGGTTTCTTAAAATGAAATCATAGTTTTATTATTTAAATAAGACCACATAAAAAAATTATGTTCCGTCTAGCTCAAGACCCTTTTCAGGGTCTTTTTTTTATTTCCGTTGGTACGGTAAAAAACTGATTGGCTGTACAGACTTTGGCGGCAGGCGAAACGCAAAAGTAATAAGGCTATAAAAAAGCGCAGACTACGATAGTTTTAAAGCCGCTGGCGTAATGCGCCGGGCAAGACTCGCAGA
>UMCP01041089.1_pt1 | contig 21723 bp, 14 predicted proteins | sample 1964261 | NCBI WGS metagenome assembly UMCP01 (sample SAMEA4835971, study PRJEB28245) | human gut metagenome | biome: gut microbiome; material: fecal sample | place: Denmark | collected 2008
AAATATTACTATGGACAATTTTATATTAAATGACCTAGAAGTTAATAATGAAGATATAGCTTTAATAAAAATTAAGTAAAAACAGCCATTTCGGCTGTATTTTTTTGTATAATATAAATTTATTTAACTTTAAGAATTAAAAATTTTCTATATGATATAATTACAATATGATAATAAATAACAGAGGTGTTTAATGAAATATTTATTTAGAGAAAATAATAATGAAGTTAAAGTAAATAAAATACTTGATTTATATAGAAAGTTATTAAATGAAACTAATAATAGGTCTAAATGTATAATGCTTATAGTTCCAAATGCAACATCAAAATTAAACTATGAAAGAGAATTAAATATAGATATAAGTGAAGAATTAAATATAACTACATATATTAGTTTTATTAAAAGAGAAATAATAAAGTTTTGGCCTTTAATTACTGAAAAGTGTAATCAAATTATAAATAAATCTATATCTCCTATATTTATTCCAAGTAGTTTATCTGAATATATAATAATAAATAAGGTTAATGAGCAAAGAAATGCTAGTGGGTATTTTCAAGATATTACAGGCACAAATAGAAGTATTGCAAATAGTATAAGTAATAATATAAATAAGGCAGCATTAGCTTTAATAGATTTTAAAACCATAGGGGAAAAGATTTATTTATCTAAGAAAAATAGAGATAGTATAATGCGATTTTCTTATAGCCAGATGGATGAAATAATAGATTATTATATAAATAAACTATTAGAAAATTCTATGATAGAAAATTCAATAGCTATATATTTATATGAAAATTATTTAATAAATGATGATAGATATATAAATCACTTAAGTCAAGAAATTAAATATCTTATAATAGATAGCTTAGAAAGTTGTAGCAATGCTGAAGTTAATTTTATAAATTCATTATCAAATTATACTTTAGGTACATATATTTATTTCAATAAAACTAAGGATTACTCAGTATTTAACAATATAGATATGGAGTATATTTATGAAAATATAATAAATAAGATTGAAAATAACATAAATAGTGTAAATTCAATCAAAGAGATAGAAAATATAGACTTGTCTGATATATATTTATTACCCACAAAAGTTAAGTTAAATGAATCTAGCCAATTGTATAGTGAGATGATTGATGAAGTTATAATCAAAGTTATTGAACTTGTAAATAATGGAATAAGATTGAAAGATATAGCCATTATATCTCCAATAAACAACACTATATTAGATTACCAAATTAAAAATGTCCTAAACCGTAATGAAATAAATGTTTTTAATACTAAAAAAAATAATAAAATAATAGACTATCCATACTCAAATGCCTTAGTAGTTGCTACATGTATTTTTTATGGATATGAAGATTATATAAAAGAAGATGAGTATATAAGTTTTATAGAAATTCTACTTAATGTAAATAGGATACAAGCATATAAAATATATAGAAATAAAGAAGTGGATGAGAACTATAAGAACTTAGAAAAATATATAATATCTAAAAGAAGTGAAAATTTAAAGATAAGTGAATTTTTAATAAAGTTCTATATAGATAAAATGTTAAACCTTAAAGAAGGAATTGAAAATGTAGATGTATGTAAAAACATAATTTATGAAAGTGAAGCATTTATAGAAAATATAAAGTTATTAGGTATTAATAATAATAAAGAAGAAGAGAAAGTATTTATAGAGGTGCTTAAAAGTACTATAAATGACTATTATAGAGTATCTGATATAGCAGATTTAAAAGAGTCTAATAGCATTATTTTGACAACTCCGTATTCATATATATCATATGATATAAATAGACCTATTCAAATTTGGGTTGATATAGGAAGTAATGCTTGGAATATGAAAATAGAAAAAGATATAAGTAACTTAATTGTTCTTAGAAAATCGTTTAAAGAAAAGCAAATATATACAAATGAAATGGAAGAATACTATAAAAAATATTATTTATACAATCTAATATATAATTTGCTTATAAATGCAAAAGAAGTGTATGCTTATAAGAGCGAATATACAGTAAATGGTTATATACAAGAAAGTATATTATATAGTATTTTATTGAAATTAGTATCTAAGGGAGATGTTTAATGAATAATATAAACTACAGAGAGGACCAGTTACCTATAATATCTTATGAAAATGGTACTATGGCAGTACCAGCAGTACCAGGAGCGGGTAAAACTTTTATAGTTACAAACTTAGTTGCAAAGTTATTATGTGAAAATAAGCATAAGGGCGGGAAAATACTTATTTTAACTTACATGAATAGTGCAGTAAGTAACTTTAAGGGAAGAATAAAAAAAATACTACAAGATAATGAAATAAAAGAAGAAAATTCATATGAAGTTATGACAATACATAGCTTGGCAGTAAAAATAATCAAAGAAAAGCCAGAAATAGTAATGTTAAATGATGAATTTAATATAGCTGATGATTTACAAAAAAATATTATATTAAATGAATGTATAAATAATTTTAAATTAAATGGTGGGCAAAGAGCATTTGTATGGTTTTTAAAAGATCAAAAAGATAACGAATGGAAAGATAGGATGTTAGATGCTTGGGAAAATGGATTTTATGACCTTGTAGGAAATGCTATAGGAGAATTAAAATATAATGATATTTCACCATTTGACTTAGAAAGAATGATAGATAGTGATTATAAAGGAATATTAAAAATAATTTTACCTATATATAAGGAGTACGATAGAAAGTTAAAGCAACATGGATTATTAGATTACGATGATATATTAATCTTAGCTCATAAGGCTTTAACTTTAGATGAAGGGCTAAGAAATAAATTTCAATCTAGATATAAATATATATTTGAAGATGAATGTCAGGACTCAAATGAAATACAAGGCAAAATAATAAAATTAATATCTAAAGAAAATAACAATTTAGTAAGAGTCGGAGATATAAATCAAAGTATAACAGGTACATTTTCATCATCAGATCCAAAGTACTTTAAAGAGTTTATAAGAGAAGCAGATAATTGCTATAGAATGGACATGTCTAACAGAAGTTCTAAAGATATTATAGATTTAGCAAATAGACTTGTAAAATATGTTACAAAAGAGTTTAATCAAATAGAGTGCAGAGAAGCTTTAGAAGCTATGGATATAAAGACAGTTCCCGAAAATATGGGTTATAAAGAAAATCCAAAGCCTGACGTGTATAGTATAAATACTAAAAGATATATTACTTGGAAAGATGAAGTAGAGAAAACTGTAATATATGCTAAGAATATAAAGAAAAAATATCCTGATAAAAGTATAGGTATATTAGTTCCATATAATGAACAAATTACACAAGTTGCAAGGGTATTAATTGATAATAATTTAGAATTTGAAGAATTAGGACCGAACTCATTAAATAAGAGAAGAATATTAGTTAATATATCATATATAATAGATTTTATATTAAATTGTGATGATATAGAAAAGCTTGTATTAGCTTTAGATAAAGTTTTTATACATACAGATAATGAATTAGGAAAATCAGACTTTTTAGAATTAATAAAAGGTTATACTACAGAAGAACTTATATATAATGAGAATAATAAAGACTTGATAATAGATACAAACAGTGATGTATATAAGGGATATATAAAAGGAATAAACGCTATTAAAGAAATATTAGAGTATCCTATAACAAGATTAGATTTATTAATATTATTTATTGGAGAAAAATTAGAACTAGAAAAAGAAGATAGGGCAGTGATTGATTATGTATCTTTTTATATAAAATATTTATCATTAGAAAATGTAAATATGTCTCTTATAGATGTATATGAAATAATATCAAATACTAAAAATAGAGTATTTAACTATATTATAGATGTTGTATATGAAATGAATGGATATGAGCCAGAGCCAGGAAGTATAACTGTATGTAATTATCATAAGTCAAAAGGTTTAGAATGGGATTGTGTGTTTTTATTAGGACTTGTACAATATAATTTTCCAGATAATACAAAACAAAAGTTTCAAAGTGATAGATGGTATCTAAAAGATAGATATAAAAACCCAATAGCCATAGTAAAATCAGAAATAGATAATATCTTAAATAAGAACGTAGATACAGACTATATGTATCAAAGTAAAATAGATGTTATAAATGAAAAAATAAGATTGTTATATGTTGGAATAACAAGAGCTAAAGAAATGTTAATATTATCATGTAGTTCATATAAAGATGAAACTGAAATTGGTAAGAAAAATAAAGAGCAAAAGCCATCTATATATATAAATGAACTGGAAAAGCATATTCAACAAAAAAGAAGTATAAAAGCTTAATATAAAGAGAGGTTATAAGTTTTGAATAATAAATTAAAGTATTTTATATATAGTCAAAACTCAATTAATACTTATAAATCTTGTCCTACAAAATTTAAATATAAGTATATAGATAAAATAAATTGGAAGTATGATGACATAGAAAGTAGAGAATATTACGATAGCTTAAAAGTAGGAAGTGAATTTCATCTATTATGTGAAAGATACTTTAGCAATATTCCTTTAGGATTAAATGAATATACTAATCCTAAATTTAAAGTATGGATAGATAAAATAAAAAATATGTTTCCTATGAATAAAAAAAATAATAAAATTTATCTTCCAGAATATGAAGTAAGATTTAATTTAGACGGAAATATAATAACAGCAAAATATGATTTAATAATTATAGATGAAAATAGCATAGAAGTATGGGATTGGAAAACTGAAAATGTAAAATTAGAATACATTAAGGTTAAAGATAGAATTCAGACTGTAGTTTATATGTTTTTAGCAAAAGAGGCAGTTTGTAAAATATTTAATTTAAATATAGATTACAATAACATAAAAATGAAATATTATCAGCCACAGTATGATGATATACCTATAGAAATTATATATAATGAAGGACAACATGAACTTAATAAATCTAATATAATTAGATATATAGATATGATAAACAATACAAATTACGAAAAAAATGATAACTATAAGTATGAGCTTATTAAAAATGATAAGCATTGTAGTTTTTGTGAATTTAATAAGCTATGTAATAGACAGGATGTAGTTTATAGCATGCTAGAGGAGGATATATATGAGTGTTAAATTCATATTAGGTAGAGGAGGAAGTGGAAAGTCTACCTATATGTTAGATAAAATACAAGAAAGAGTTCAAGATAATGAAACATCTCCAGTAATTCTTTTACTTCCAGAACAGTATACATTTGAAATGGAAAAAAGGATTAGTAAACTATTCTCAGGAGATAAGAAAGATAAATATTTAAGAGCAAGGGTCTTAAGTTTTAAGACTATGGGTAATATAGTATTTTCTAATGTAGGTGGATTAACTGATGTTAATATAAATTCAAGTGGTAAAGCTATGATAACTTATAGGGCCATAGAAAGTGCTAGTAATGATCTTGAAATATTTTCAAAATCAGCATCTCAATCAGGATTTGTAAATTCTATATCTGAGATGATAAGTGAATTAAAACAATTCAATATAAGTTATGAAAAACTAAAAGTAATAGCAGAAGAGATAGAGAATGAAACATTAAAATTAAAATTAAAAGATTTAAGTAAAATATATAAGCAATTTGAAGAAAAGTTGCATGAAAACTATATAGATTCTCAAGACATGCTAAATTCATTAGCTGAAAAAATAGAAGCTTGTGATTATTTTAAAGATGCCTATATATACATAGATGAATTTACTGGATTTACACCGAATCAGTATAAAGTATTAAGAACAATTTTTAATAAAGCTAAGGAAGTAAATATAAGCTTAACTGTAGATAACCCACATTTACTTACATATAGTAAGAGTGATGCATTTTCTAGAACAAAAGATACATATGCAAAAATAGTTAAACTTTGTAATGAAGAAGGTATAAAGTTATTACCTTCTGTAGATTTAAATAAAGATGTTCTACCTAGATTTAAAAATAGTAAAGAATTGCAGCACTTAGAAAAATATTATAATTCTTACCCATATAAAATTTATGAAGAAAAGACTAACAATATATTTATAAAAGAATTTAATAACTTATATTCTGAGGTAGAGCAAGTTGCAAAAGAAATAGTAAATTTAGTAAGAGATAAAGGTGTAAGATATAGAGATATAACAGTAGCTACTAGGGATTTAAATAAATATGACTTTTTAGTTAGGTCTATATTTAATGAATATAAAATACCAAACTTTATAGATAAAAAAAGAGAAGCAAAAGCAAACCCTATAATAGTACTTATCATCTCTGCATTAGAAATGAAAAATAGACGATATAGTTATGAAACTATGTTTAGATATTTAAAAAGTGGACTTATAGGAATAAGTAAAGAAGATATAAGCTTACTTGAAAATTATGTATTAGCTAACGGAATTAAAGGTAAAAAATGGTTTGAAGATAAATGGGAATATAGATTATATCATAATATAATATCTGATGAGAATGATTACGAAGTAGAAGTAAGAGAAAAGGTTAATGAAATAAAAGATAAAGTACTGAGTCCTATAATTACTTTACAAGAAAAGCTAAAAGGTAAAAATAAAGTACAAGATATATGTAGATATGTATATGAGTTTTTACTTGATATAAATATGCCAGAAACTATTGAAAACTTAGTAATTAATTTTAAAAATAAAGGTGAACTAGATATAGCTAACCAGTATTCTCAGGTATTTAATATAGTGGTAGAAATACTTGACCAAATGGTAGAAATAATGAGTGAAGAAAGTATATCCTTAGATAAATTTGTAAAGCTAATAAGTTTAGGATTTGATGAATATGAATTAGGGTTAGTTCCACCAAGTATAGATCAAGTTCTTGTAAGTAGTGTAGATAGAATGAAAAACTCAAATACTAAGTATCTTTACTTAATAGGTACAACTGATGGAACTTTTCCACTTATAGCAAAAGATAATGGATTATTAAGTGATAATGATAGAGAAAACTTACAAAAAAAAGGTGTAGAAGTAAATATAGATAGTAAAACTAAAACTTTTGAAGAACAGTTTTTAGTTTATAAGGCATTAACATCAACTAGTGAAAATTTAATAATAACTTATCCTATAGCAGACCATGAAGGTAAAACATTAAGACCTTCTGTTATAATATCTAGGTTAAAAAAATTATTCCCTAATATAGATAACAAAAGTTATTTAATAGAAGAAGATGCAAATAGTGATGAGGAAGTTTTAAATAAAATAAGTACTAAAGCACCAACTTTTAACGAACTTATAAATAAAATAAAAGAGTTTGATGATACAAAAGAAATAAATGACATTTGGTTAGATGTATATAGATATTATATAACTGATGAAGAGTACAAAGAAATAGCTAAGAAGGTTATAACAGGATTAACATATACAAATCAGGTAGAAAAAGTAGAAGAAGAAAAGATAAAGAAATTATATGATAACACAGCTCTTAGCGTATCGAGATTAGAAACTTATGCAAGATGTCCATTTGCATATTTTATGCAATATGGATTAAAGGCAAAGGAAAGAAAAGAATATTCATTTACAGCTCCTGATTTAGGCACATTTATACATAATATATTAGATACATTCTCTAAGAATATGGAAAAAGATAAATTAAATTGGAGAGATATAAGTGAAGATTATATAATAGAACAAGTTTCAAGAATAGTTGAGAATATAGTATCTAAGGTTCCGGGGTATATTCTTGAAAGTTCATCAAGATATAGATATTTAGCATATAGATTAAAGAAAATGCTTATATCTGCAATAACTATAATAAGTGAGCAAATAAAGCAAGGATCATTTGAACCAAGTGATTATGAAGTAGACTTTGGAGTATATGGAAAATATCCTCCTATAAAAATAGTATTAACTAATGGTGAAGAAATAAACTTAAGAGGACAAATTGACAGGGTAGATGAACTTAATAGTGAAGAAGGAAAATATATAAGAATAATTGATTATAAATCTAGTAAAAGAGAATTAAGTTTAACTGATATATATCATGGTTTACAACTTCAATTATTAGTTTACTTAGATGCAATACTAGAAAGTAATATTGGAGCAAAACCAGCTGGTATACTATACTCATCAATAGATGACCCTATAGCTAAATTTGATGAAAATAAAGAAGATGATGATATAAGAGAAGAAATTCTTAAAAAATTAAAAATGCAAGGTTTACTTATAAAAGATCCTAACATAATAAAAGAAATGGACAAGTCATTAGCAAGTGGAGAAAGGTCTACATCACTTATTATACCTGCAAACTTAAATAAAGATGGAAGTTTAGGTAGATATACAAAAGGTGTTACAATAGAAGAGTTTGAAGTAATAAGAAAATATGTAAAAGAAACTATAAAAGATATATGTGAAGATATGCTTGATGGAAATATAAGTATAGCTCCTTACAAGAATAAAGATAAAAATTCTTGTGAGTTTTGTGAATACTCATCAGTATGTCAATTTGACAGTAGTTTAAAAGATAATAATTATAAAATAATAAACAAAAAAAGTGATGATGAAATAATAAGAATGATGAAGGGAGAGGTTGAATAATGAGTTCTCCTAAATGGACAAAAGAACAACAAGCAGTTATAGATAGTAGAAATTCAAATTTATTAGTAGCTGCTGCTGCAGGTTCTGGAAAAACAGCGGTACTAGTTGAACGTATAATACAAATGATAACAGATAAAGATAATCCAATAGATATAGATAAATTATTAGTTGTTACATTTACAAATGCAGCGGCATCTGAGATGAGAGAAAGAATCGGTGATGCTATAGGTAAAGCTTTAGATAAAGAACCAGAAAATACTCACCTACAAAAACAATTAGTACTTTTAAATAAAGCAAGTATAACAACAATACATTCATTCTGCTTAGAAGTTATAAAGTCTAACTTCCATAAAATAAATTTAGATCCTAACTTTAGGATAGGAGATACAACAGAATGTACATTATTAAAGCAAGAAGCGATAGAAGATGTATTTGAAGCGTTGTACGTGGAACAAAATGAGGGATTTTTAAACTTGATAGAAAGTTATGCGGAAAAAAGAGGAGATAGCAATGTACAAGATATAATTTTAGGAATATATAATTTTTCAATGGCATCTCCAGACCCTAAAAAATGGTTAGAAGATTCAGCAGAAAAATTTAACATAGATGATAACTTTGACTTTTCTAAATCAGATTGGGCTAAATCGATATTAGGTACTGTTTATATGGAAATAGAAGGAATAGAATCTAGTATGAAAAAGTCACTAGAGGAGCTTTATGGTATTGAAGAGTTGGAAACTTACTTACCTAAATTTAGAAATGACTATGAAGGTATAAAAAGAATATTAGATGCTTGCGATGAAAAAAATGACAATGCATGGAATGATACTTTCATGGCTATGTCATCTATTGAATTTGAAAATTATACTAAAGGAGTAAAAAGGCTTCCAAAGGATACTCCAGATTATATAACTGATATTAAAAAAAGAGCAGATGATATAAGAAAAAATGCTAAGAAAACAGTACAAGATATGGTTTCTTCAATTTTTAGAAAAGAAAATGATGATATAAAAGAAGAAATTAAATACTTGTACAAAATAGTAAAATCAATATCAGATACAGTTCTTAAGTTTGAAGAAGCTTATAGCAATAAAAAGAGGGATAAAGGAATTATAGATTTTAATGATATTGAACATTTTGCATTAAAAATACTTATTCAAAAGGATGAAGATGGTAAAGATATTCCTTCAGATATAGCATTATCTTATAGAGAGAAGTTTGAAGAAATATTTATAGATGAATATCAAGATAGTAATTTTGTTCAAGAAGTACTTTTAAGTAATATAGCTAAGATAAAAACTCCAAATAGATTTATGGTTGGAGATGTAAAGCAAAGTATATATAGATTTAGACAAGCCAAACCAGAAATATTTTTAGATAAATATTCAAAATATGATACAGAAAAAGGTGCATTACATAGAAAAATAATGCTTTATAAAAACTTTAGAAGTAGAGAAGAAGTTGTAAACTGCGCAAATTATATATTTGAAAATACTATGAGTAAACAAATCGGTGATATTGATTATACTGAAGATGAAAGGCTTAATTTAGGTGCAGTATTTAAAGAAAATGAAAATGAAAATGCTATAGTTGGAGGACCTTCTGAAATTCATATAATACAAACTAAAGCAAATATAAATGACTCAAAAGATGATAATGATAAAGAATTATCTGATGAAGAGGAAGAAGAAATAGACAACATTCAAATAGAAGCTAGAATGGTTGGTAAAATAATACAAGAAATGATGAATCCTAAAAGTGATGGAAAGATTCAAATGGTTTATGATAAGAAACTAGATGATTATAGACCAGTAGAATTTAAAGATATAGTAATATTACTTAGAGCAACATCTGCTTGGGCTCCAGTATTTGCTGATGAACTTATGAATATGGATATACCAACATATGCAGATATAGGTGTAGGATACTTTGAAACAATAGAAATAAAAACAATAATGAGTTTATTACAAGTTATAGATAATCCTATGCAAGATATACCTCTTTTAGCTGTACTTAAGTCACCTATATGTGGATTTACTCCTGAAGAACTTATAGATATAAGAGTAGAGGATAACCAAAGAACTTTTTACGAGGCTTTAGAAAAGTATAGTAATCAAGAAGATGAGATAGGTCATAAGTGTTTAGACTTTTTAAATAAATTACAGGACTATAAAGAAAAGTCATTGTATATGAGTACAGATGAATTTCTATGGTACTTATATACTAAAACAGGATATTTTGCATATGTTGGAGCATTACCAGGAGGGTCTCAAAGACAAGCAAACTTAAAAATATTGTTTGAAAGGGCTAAACAATTTGAAGAAACAAGCTTTAAGGGTATATTTAATTTTATAAACTTTATAAGCAAATTGAAAAAGTCAAATACTGATATGGGTAGTGCTAAGACACTTGGAGAAAATGCAAATGTAGTTAGAATTATGAGTATACATAAAAGTAAAGGACTAGAATTCCCTGTTGTTATATGTTCAGGAATGGGGAAAAACTTTAATAACCAAGACTTTAGAAAAAGTATATTATATCATCATGATTTAGGATATGGTCCAGAGTTAGTTGATTATAAAAGAAGAATATCTTATCCAAGTATAGCAAAGGAAGCTTTAAAAAGCAGAATAAATATAGAAAACTTATCAGAAGAGATGAGGGTTTTATATGTTGCATTTACAAGACCAAAGGAAAAATTAATTATAACAGGCTCTTCTAGAGATATAAACAAGAGTATAACTTCATGGTCAAATGGAATAGGCTTAAATCAACCAATATCTAAATATAAAATTCTAAAAGGACGAAGTTTTTTAGATTGGATAATGCCATCAGTATTAAAGCATAAGGATTTAGAAAATATTAGAGAAATGGCGGAAGTAGAGTTAGACTACATAGACAATCATCCATCAAAATGGGAAGCTAAAATTTGGTATAAAGAAGATGTAATTTTAGAAACTAAAGAAGATGAAGAAGATAAATGTGTAAGAGATACATTAGAAAATTTAGATATAGATAAACCAAGTACTTCTTATTATGATAAAATAAAGGAAAAGTTAGATTATAAATATAAATATGAGGTATCAACAGAAAAACCAGCAAGTATATCTGTAACTGAAATAAAGAAAATACAAAATTCTTATGAAGAAGAGTTTACTCAAGATATATTTAATACAAAAATAAATTTAAAGAAACCTTTATTTATGCAAGAAAAAACTGAAGATAAAATTACTGGTGCTGAAAAAGGAAATTTAGTCCATTTAATAATGGAACTTTTAGATTTTAATAAAATAAATACTATAGATGAAATAAAAGATCAGATAAATACATTTATAAAGAAAAATATCATAACTGAAAAACAATCAACTGCTATAAATCCATATAAGATATATAAATTCTTTAAATCAAATATTGGACAAAGAATGCTTAAATCGCCATTTTTAAAGAAAGAGCAACCTATATACTCACAAATAAAAATTAAGGATGTATATATATATGAAGATTTAATTAAAGGTGAGGATTTAAATTTATATGACGATGAAACTATAATGCTTAGAGGTATTATAGATGCATACTTTGAAGAAGATGAAAAGATAGTAATAGTTGATTATAAAACTGACTTTGTAAATGATGAAAATAAAGAAGAGGTTATAAATAGATATAAAAAGCAATTAGATTTATATGCTGAAGTTGTAGAAAATCTTACAGGAAAAGAAGTTAAAGAAAAATGTATATACTTATTTAGTATTGATGAAGAAGTATCAATATAATACATTTATAGATTAAAGATAAGATACTTTAAAAATTATACAATTAGGGAGATTTTTAAATGGATAAAATACATATAAAAGATTTAGAGATAATTGGATTTCATGGAGCAATACCAGAAGAAAAAGTTTTAGGTCAAAAATTTGTTTTAAGTTTTGAATTAGATGTTGATCTTCGTCAAGCTGGAAAGAATGATGATTTAACTAAGACAGTTCATTATGGAGAATTAGCTCAAAAGGTAGAAGAAGAATTTACTAAAACATCTTATGATTTAATAGAAAAAGCGGCTGAAGAGATATGTGAATTTGTATTACTTAACTATCCTTTAGTAAAAAAGGTAAAGTTATTACTAAAAAAACCATGGGCGCCAACTAGAAAACATGTAGAATATGTAGCTGTTGAAATTGAGAGAAAATGGAACAAAGTATATATAGCTGCAGGATCTAATCTAGGAGATAAGGAAGAAACTTTAAAAGAAGCTATATATAAAATAGATAAAAGAAAAGACTGTGTAGTTACAAAAGTATCTAATTTCTATACTACTGATCCAGTAGGATATGAAGATCAGGATCAGTTTGTAAATTGTGTATTTGAAATAAATACACTACAAACACCAAGTGAACTTATGGATACTTTATTAGAAGTTGAGAAAGACTTTAAAAGAGAAAGAATAATAAGATGGGGCCCAAGAACTTTAGATTTAGATATAATATTTTATAATGATATAATTTCATATGATGAACACATACTTATACCTCATCCGAGAGCTCACGAAAGACAATTTGTTATGAAACCTATGTGTGATATAAATCCATATTATGTACACCCTATATACAGAAAGAGGGTAATGGATATATCTAGCGAATTAGGTGAGTTATAGAATATATAGCCCTTAACTTAAAATTTTATTTTAGGTTGAGGGTATTTTTACGATAAAATACTAATTTTTAAAAATATATAAAGAGACTATTTATAAAAATTATGATTTTTAAGTTAAGGACACAGTCTATAGTGGTATAAATTAATTGACAATAAAAAACTATTAATTTAAAATAAAATGAAAATTGATGGTAATTATATATAATATTAATAAAAAAACAAAAAACATCAAAGGAGTGACATACATGAAAAGACTAGAGGGTAAAATAGCATTAGTTACATCAGGGACAAGAGGAATAGGGCTTCAAACTGTTAAGACATTAGCAGCTAATGGAGCAATAGTGTATATAGGGGCAAGAAGATTAAATGCAGCACAAGAAATATGTGAAGAATTAGAAGTTGATAATTATAAAGCAAAACCAGTTTACTTTGATGCAACAAAAGAAGAAACTTATAAAACAATGGTTGAAGAAGTTATAAAAGATGCTGGTAGAATAGATATATTAGTAAATAATTTTGGAACTACAGATGCACAAAAAGACAAAAATCTAGTAGATGGAGATACAGACACATTCTTTGATACAGTAAATACTAATTTAAAAAGTGTATACTTACCATGTAAAGCAGTGGTTCCTTATATGATAGAAAATGGTGGTGGAAGTATAATAAATATATCTACCATAGGCTCTATAGTACCAGATTTAGGAAGACTTGGATATGTTGTTTCAAAGTCAGGTGTAAATGCACTTACAGAAAATATAGCAGTTCAATATGCTAGACATAACATAAGATGTAATGCAGTTTTACCAGGTCTTATAGCTACAGATGCAGCACTTAATAATATGAGTCAAGAGTTTATAGATTCGTTTTTAAAACATGTTCCACTTAATAGATTTGGATTACCAACGGATATAGCTAATGCAGTATTGTTTTTAGCAAGTGATGAATCATCATTTATAACAGGAGAAATATTAAGTGTAGCAGGAGGATTTGCTAAACCATCACCTTTATATGGAGATAACGTTAGAGGATAAATTTTAAAGGGTATTGTTAATAATATATATTAGCAGTACCCTTTAATTTTTTAATTATATACATATTTAATTTAGAATAATATATTTGATATAGTAGGCATCAATCATATAGGAACAATCAAAAATATACTTATTAAATACTGTTAAATGATAGAAATTTATTGACTATTTAAATTAATAAATATATTCTTATAAAGGATTAATTGAGAATAATAAAATATATGGTAAACATATAAGTTTTTAATATATAAATATATATTAAGGCTATAAAATATAATAAATATACAAGAAGGAGATTAGATGTGAGTAAAACAATAAGTTCAAACAGAACAAAAGGAATAATATGTATAATATTATCTGCTCTAGGATTTGCACTAATGTCAGCATGCGTAAAGCTAGCAGGAGATTTACCTAACTTTCAAAAAGTGTTTTTTAGAAATTTAGTATCTGCAATTATAGCCCTATACTTAATACTTAAGCATAAGGGAAGTTTCACAGGAAAAAAAGAGAATAGAAAGATATTATTGATGAGATCTACATTTGGAACTATAGGTGTAATTTTAAATTATTATGCCATAGATAAACTGGTACTATCTGATGCAAATATGCTAAATAAATTAAGTCCTTTCTTATCAGTACTTCTATGTGCATGGTTTTTAAAAGAGAAAATAAATAAAAGACAAATAATATCAATTTTAATTGCATTTACAGGTGCATTACTAATAATAAAGCCTACATTTAGTATAGAAGTTATACCATATTTAGCTGGTATCTTTGGTGCATTGAGTGCGGCATCAGCGTATACTTGTTTAAGAGTATTAGGAAATAAGGAAGAATCTTATACTATAGTATTTTTCTTCTCAATGTTCTCATTAATAACTATTTTACCGATATTTATATATGTGTATGAACCAATGACAACATCTCAATTAATATATTTACTTTTAGCAGGAGTATTTGCTAGTTTAGGTCAGTTTGGAATAACACTAGCATACAGATATGCACCAGCTAAAGAAATATCTATATTTGATTATACTAATATAATTTTCTCTGCTATACTTAGCATATTTATATTTAATCAATATCCAGATATACTAAGTACTATAGGATATATAGTAGTATTCTCTGCAGCTTTTTATACATTCTTATATAATAAAAAATTAGATAAAATGGAAAAGGAAAATTAGTAAAAATAGTTTGAATTAATTTATTATATACAATAATATGGTTATATATAAAATAACTAATGATAAGGTGTGACTAAATGGAAGAATTAAAAAAATCAATTAAAGAAATAGTAGAACAAGACATTGTAAAAGTAGTTATAAGTAATAAAAAAGATAAAGAAGAAAAATATAATAAGATAGTAATTTTACTTAAAGAGAATTCTAAGAAAAAGTATTATCAAATAGAGAAATATACAGATAAGCAAGTATTCCATGAAAATATTGAACTAAATATGTTAGAAGAAAAAATATTAGAGTTTATGGAATCTAAGTATAAGCAACTTTCTGCATGGGCAACAGATATGAATTTTGACTTAAAAATTTCTAAAAAAAATAAGGTATTTCTAGGAAAGAAAAAAAGTAATAATTCAAACATTATTACCAAAGGACATAATAAAGAAAAAAATTATATCTTAAAAGAAGGTACAATAATACAACCACTAATAGATTTAGGTGTATTTACAAAAGAAGGAAAAGTTGTAAATTCTCAATATGATAAGTATAAGCAAATAAATAGATTTATAGAAATTATAGACGATGAAGTAAAGAAAAATAACTTTGAAGAATTAACGGTACTAGATTTTGGATGTGGAAAATCATACTTAACCTTCGTTTTATATTACTACTTTACTGAAATAAAGAAAATTAATGTAAAGATGATAGGATTAGATTTAAAAGCTGATGTTATTAAAAAATGTAATGATATAGCTAAAAAATATAATTATGAAAATTTAAGTTTTGAACTTGGTGATATAAATGGATTCAAATATAACAATAAAGTTGATATGGTAATAACTTTACATGCATGTGATACTGCAACTGATTACGCTTTATACAATGCTATAAAGTGGAATACAAAGATGATATTCTTAGTACCGTGTTGTCAGCATGAATTTAACAGTCAAATGAAACCAGAAAATTTACCGATATTATCTAGATATGGAATAGTTAAGGAAAGAGTATCGGCACTTATGACAGATGCCCTTAGAGCTAATTTGTTAGAGGTTTTAGGATATAAAACTCAGTTATTAGAGTTTATAGATATATCTCACTCACCTAAAAATATTTTAATAAGAGCATCAAAATCAAATATATCAAAAGAGAAAAAAGATAGAGCTTTAAAAGAAGTTAATGATTTAATAAAAGAATTTAATTTTAATCCAACATTATACAATTTATTAAAGGAAGATAATTTAATATAATAAAAAAGTCATCCCAAAACGGATGACTTTTTATATGCTAAAGTATTAGAAAATGTATGTGCTATGGATAACTTGTAATCTAATAATTTTTTTGAACAATGATATATCACTAGCAGCATAAGTAGGTTAAATTTTATATTTCAATTTTATCTAAATTTAACATCTTATTAAAATAAGAAGTTTTAGAAAAATGATTCAATATATAGTTAGCAGATAAACCTATAAATATACCAGTACCAATACCTGCTATAGATAATATAGGTAAATATAAAAATATATTGAAATTTTTAAATATAATAGATGCAGCAAATAATTGACCGACATTATGAAATACAGCAGCAGAAGTGCTAACCCCTATAACTGATACATATCTTTTACCTAACTGTTTCACTAATATTGTTACTATAAAGCTTAATACTCCTCCTGAAATGCTATATAGTAGGGATGAAATACTACCACCTAGGATAGAAGATAATAGTATTTTAAGTATTAATATAATAAAAGAATCTTTGTAGCTATCTAAAGTATATACAGAAATAACTATAATTAAATTAGCAAGTCCAAGTTTAGCACCTGGAGCTATAAATGGAATAGGTAGTATACGCTCGATTAAAGATAGTACTAAGGCCATAGAAACAAGTAGACCCATATAAACCATTTTATAAATTTTATTCTGTTTAGTCATAATTAATGAGATAGTATCAAATCATCAGAACTATCATATTCATCTCCTTTTATTTCTATTATTAATTCGTTAGGTAAGCATATTAATGTTTTACCCACCTTAGAAATACTTCCCTGCTTAATACAAAGTTCATCCTTACAATCAGCGTCTAAAATCTTTACTTCATTGCTATTTATAACAATTGTATTATTTCCATGATCGGTTGATATTGATAATCTTTTTTCAAAAGCCAAGGGCAAATCAATAGTAGTATGTACTTTGCCATTGACTTTAATAGTAGCATATAAGTTTTTATTATTTTTAGATACTACATTAGAATATATAAGATTTGGTATGAATGAAAAAGTTATAAGAACTACTATTATAACGAAATCCATCTTTTTAAAAATTTTCATAATAATCCCCTTAAAATTTAAAGTAAAAAATTAGTATAACTAGATTTTAGAGTAAAAAATTACTATATGGCAATATAAAAATAGTTTTAATATAGTAAATTTGAAATATTAGTTAGAAAAATAGATAATATAAAATTTTAATATATTACTTAGAGTTAGTTTATTGACTTTAGATTTACTTAATGATAAATGTATACTATATAAAATATTAAATATATATTATTAACTTACATTAAAATTTTATGGGGAGAATATTATGAGGAAAAAATTACTGACTATGATTGTGATATCTATTTTAGCTATGGGAAATATAGGGTGTGCTAAAGAAGATATTAATCAACCAATAAGCCAAACAGAAATATTTATGGGGACTCCAATAAGTATAACGCTTTATGATGGAGGTAATCAGAAAATTTTAGATAAGGTATTTGAAAAGATTGTAGAGATAGAAGATTTAGTTAGTATTAATAAAGAAAATACTGAAATAACAAAGTTGAATGAAAGTGCTGGAGTAGAGAAAGTAAAACTTAGTAATTTAAGTTATGATATATTAAAAAAGGGAATAGAATACTCAAAATTATCTAATGGTAGTTATGACATTACTATAGGTCCATTAGTTAAATTATGGAGTATAGGTCTTGAAGGTGCTAAAGTACCAAGTAAGGATGAAATAAATGAAGCCATAGGTTACATAGATTATAACAATATTGAAATAAATGATTCTACTAAAGAAGCATTCTTAACTAAAGAAGGTATGGAAGTAGATCTTGGAAGTATAGCAAAAGGATATGCAGCTGATGAGGTCGTTAAGATACTTAAACAAGAAGGTATAAGAAGTGCGATAATCGATTTAGGTGGAAATATATATGCATTAGGATCAAAGAACTCGGATAATAACTGGAATGTAGGTATACAAGATCCATTTAGCGATAGAGGTAAAGTTATTGGTGCAGTTGAGGTTTTTAATAAAACAGTTGTAACAAGTGGAATCTATGAAAGATTTATAGAAGAAGATGGAGTAAGATATCATCATATTTTAAATCCTAAAACAGGGTATCCATATGAAACTGATATAGCTGGTGTATCTATAATTGCAGATAATTCAATAGATGCAGATGCTTTATCTACATTAACTTTTACAAAGGGGGTAAAAGAAGGTCTTAAATTTGTAGAGAATTTAGATAATGTAGATGCAATATTTATAACAAATGATAAAAAAATATATTTAACAGAAAATATAAAAGATAACTTTAAACTTATGAGTAATGATTTTGAGATTAGTAATTAGAGTAAAATAAATATTTTACGTATAAGTAAATATTAAAACAAACAGAAATCATGAAAATGCATTAAATAGATTAGCATTTATAACAAATGATAGATATAATTTAGGATTTGATAATAAATTAATGAGAATATAATTAAAAAAAGTGGCGTCTACAAGGGGGAGTTTGTAGGCGCCATATATACTTATTAGGGGGAGAGATATATAATTTCCGCTCTCAGTAATAAGTATTAACAAATTATTACTTTATATACATTATAATAGAAAAAAAACCACCTACGGGGGGGGAGAAATAGGTGGTTTAAAATATGGGGAGAATTTTTATTTATATCCGATCACTAAAATATTTACAGGAGTTTTGTTTTAAAGTTTTAGTTTTAAGAGAAACCTTCAACAAGCTTCTCTTAATATAACATATGTATATTTAGGCGAAATGTGATAATTTTTAAGATAAAAAAAGATTTATTGTATATATTTGTCTAAATTTATCATAGATTTAAATGTATCAAAACCTATAGAATCAATATATGAACCTAAACGTTGTTTATTATTTGCGTTATTTGAATATATATTAACTATTTCGTCTACTAATTCTAAAACTTTATCATCAGGAACGTTCATTATAAGCCTATCACCAAGTCTAGGTATTGTTCCGCCTTTTCCTCCAACGAAAACTGTCCATCCTTTAGGAGTTCCCATTAAACCGATATCACGTGTATGGTTATCAGCACAACTATTCGGACAGCCACTAACACCTATTTTTAACTTATTAGGTAGATCCATACCATGGTATCTATCATCAAGCTTTAATCCCATAGATACAGAATCTCTAAAACCTCTCTTACAAAAACTTGTTCCAGGACAAGTTTTTATACTTCTTACACATAGCCCAATTGCAGCACCAGGCTTCATGCCTAAGTCATTCCAAGCACTGTCTATATCATCCTCTTTTAGTCCTACTAAAGCTATACGTTGTGCTGCTGTAATTTTTATTGCAGAAACATTATATTTATCTGCAACATCAGCAAGTTTTCTAAGTTGATCTGATGTAACTAGCCCTGCAGGGATATGAGGTGCTATAGCGTATGTTTCTTTATCTCGTTGGAGTACAGCACCTTTTTCAAGTAAATCTTTCATAAATATACCTCCTTATTTAATCTGATATTATTATGTGAAAGGAGTGCATATTTTATCCGAGATATATAATTTTATAGAATACAACATAAACTATGATTATATAAATATATAAATTATAATATATACTGAGAGAAAAATATAATTTGAATACTGATTATATAAAGTGCAAAATATAATATAAGAAATTATAAGAGTTTATATTATTTACCAAACACAGTTAAGTATGATATAATCTATTACAATTAAAATAAAAAATTAGGAGTGTGGTAAAGGTTGGATTCGACCGGTATTTTGATTCAAGTTGTAATTTTACTAGTGTTACTTATAGGTTCAGGTTTCTTCTCTGCATCTGAAACATCATTAATGTCTTTAAGTAAAATAAGAATTAGACATATGAAAGAAGAGGGCGTAAAAGGAGCTAAATTAGTTAGTGAGTTAATAGAAGACCCGAATAAATTATTAAGTTCTATATTAGTAGGAAATAATGTTGTTAATATAGCAGCAACATCGATATCAACATCTTTATTTATGGGAATATTAGGTGATAAGCCAGGAGCTGTTCCATTGGCAACAGCAGTTATGACTGTATTAGTATTAATATTTGGAGAAATAACTCCCAAAACTATAGCTGCAAATAATTCTGAAAAAGTTGCAGTATTTGTATCTAAGCCTATAAAGTTAGTTATATTTATAGTTAGACCTATAGTATGGATATTTAATATAATAACAAATGTTATATTTAAATTATTAGGTGTTAAAGATAAAGGTTCCCAGCCATATATAACTGAAGAAGAGTTAAAAACTATGGTAAATGTTGGTCATGAAGAAGGAGTTCTTGAAATAGAAGAAAGAGAAATAATCAACAATGTATTCCAATTTGGTGACATGCAAGCTAAAGAAGCTATGGTACAAAGGTTAGATATGATAGCTATAAATAGCGAAGATAAATATGAAGAAATAATAGAAATGTTTAAAAATGAAAAGTTTAGTAGAATGCCTGTATATAATGAATCTATAGATGATATAATAGGTATTTTAAATATAAAAGACATAATCTTTTTAAGTGACGAAGAAATACAACAATTTAATATAAAAGATTATATAAGAGAGCCATTCTTCACATATGAGTTTAAAAAAATAACACAATTACTTGAAGAAATGAAAATAGAAAAAAGTCAAATGGCTATAGTTGTAGATGAGTATGGAGGAACAGCAGGACTTATAACTATAGAAGATTTGGTTGAAGTAATAGTTGGCGATATAGAAGATGAATATGATGAGGAAGAAGAAGAAATACAAGTAATAAAAGAAGATGAATACATTGTAGACGGAAGTATAAAAATTACAGATGTAAATGAACTCATAGGTGTAAGATTAGAATCAGAAGAATTTGATTCTATAGGAGGATATATAATAGGACATCTAAGACGCTTACCTGAAGAAAATGAAGTAATCGAGGTAGATAATATAAAATTCTGTATAGAAAGTTTAGATAAAAATAGAATAAAAAAGGTAAGAATTTTCACATAATAAAATGTACCCTATAGAGTAGACAGCTAATAAAAAG
>UMCP01103942.1_pt1 | contig 21445 bp, 13 predicted proteins | sample 1964261 | NCBI WGS metagenome assembly UMCP01 (sample SAMEA4835971, study PRJEB28245) | human gut metagenome | biome: gut microbiome; material: fecal sample | place: Denmark | collected 2008
GCTGGATATAAGGACGAGGATTCAGGAAGCTGTATATAAAAGTTTGGTGGAGTAAATTTATTGTTTGTCACCCGATATGGCTTACAAATGCTAGTCTAATCTCTTCATGTCTTGGATCTTGCATGGGAGTATTGTTGTATTTCGAATCTCCACCCTCTAAAATAACTTTGTTGATATGTATGGATATTCAGTAAATGTTCCTTCAGATAAGATGGCATATGCAGATGATAGAGCACAATCACTTCATATACCATATTTGTTGTAATTTTTTCTTGTTTTCCTACATACTTTTATCTGCCAAGACATGACGCTCCTCCTGAAGAAGTCTGATAACCTCTTCTGGTTTTGTCTGTAAAATCATGTCATCCGCTTTCCCCGCTCTGTCCCTGATTTTGTCTATCATCATTACAGCATTTGCCGTATGTATTCCGAAGAAAATCCATAGGATTTCCGTCTTCCTATTCCGTGCCTTTATCCTTGAGAGCGAGTAATCTGAGAACCTTTCTCTGGGGGGTATTCTTGGCCGCCCTTCCCTTGTGTACGAAGGCAGTGGATATCCCATATTTCGTACAGAACTTCCTATTGGCATTATTGGAATATATGGAGTCGGCAGCCACGCATCTTATCCTAACACTCATAAGCTTCTGCTGCATACGGATACAGTCCTTTAGGTGTATACCCTCATTGAAAGCCTTGAACGAGATGTGTTCGATGAACGATATGCCACCTGTCTGTATATTGTTAACTTTGGCGCCGAACTTAACGGATTTTGTTTTTTTGCATCTTACGATGGGACGTATATAATGCCGGTCAATGTTGATAATGCGGTTACTGCCCTTCCGGCCTTCAAACATTTTCTTTTCTTGCAGTAGGAAAGATAGGACGCCACCACATCCGCATATTTGTTGCGTGGACGCCTTATGCCGAGCTTCCTGCAATGCATGCGGATATGCTTGTAGAGCCATTCGATACTTTTCCAAAGGAGCTTCATATCCGTAGGAAAACGCATATGACTTTCATGACATGTGGCATCGGTTATACATACCTGAAGATTCTCAAGATAAGGCTTCCAGTGTGAGGCAAGAATCCTCTGAAGGGAGCCAATGTCAAGAAGGAATGAAATCTCTTACGGATAGCATTGATAATCTTGTAGTTGGTTATAGGGCAGGACGGGTTTATCATAATACTGCAGAACAACTGATAGTGTATGTTTCTGTTAAGATGTTCTAGCAGTAGTCTGTCAGAGAATCTGGTGTAGGCTAAGGAGGGGGCAGAAGGACTGAAACTGTTCCTGCGCCCCAGGCGGTGTTTTGATAGGTCTGTCTCTTTGGCTATGCTCTCGAATGGAAACACGGAATAAAGACTGCCAAGTTCACTCCCATGAAAACTCTTACGATATTTCTCCAGAATATCGAATTTTGTAAATTCCAAAGTAGGAAGAATTTCTGAGAAATATTTTGTATCTTCGCCATATCTTAATTTGGATATCCCCCCGTTTGGGCCGTCAAATCTTATTTGTGGGGGGATGTAGGTCAGCAGCATTACTGCTGCTTTCCCTATTAAGAACTGTACGTGAGACTTTCACCTCATACAGCTTCGATAATTCTAGATTTAATTCTTACGAAATTACCCCGGCTCTTTCATTGTCTTGTTTCCAATAAAGTTAGTTATGTACATTGACAATTATACTTGAGTTTTCGCTTTTCAAAGTAAGTAACCTATGAAGAGTCAAAAGGATTGGCTTCACACTTTACATGTCACCTGATTGGAATATATGACAGTTTTTGTAGTGTGAATGCCACCTTGAGGTGTTCCTTCAAGTGTCGGTTGTTGCAGTTTATTAAATACCACTCTGCTTTTCAGCCATTTCCTTAATACCAGCCTGTCAATTTGCACATTGTTGAGAAGCCGTTTTATATGGTTAAAACAGCCCTTAATGTCACCTTCCAGTGTCCATTGTGGTGAACAGTCTCTACTCAAGCATCTATGAAGTGTGTCCATTGCATCTGCAGTACTTCTAAACTTTTTGAACCCATATGAGTTCGCATCCGATTCACTTTCAGTTATAGGTTCTAAAACCATAAGATATAACGCCTGCATGGCTTTGTTCTCTATGGTTGGTATTCTCAAAGGTCTTGTCTTGCCGTTTACTTTGGCTATATTGACTCTTTTCAGTAGGAGGGCTTTGTATCCTCTTCTTTTCAATGAACATATAGCTTCTATTTTCTTGGTATCAGTGTCCCACTTTATATGGTCAACCCCTACTGTACGTTTACCTTTATTGGAAGTAACCTTCGTTACCGCCAATGCCTTGGCTTCGTAGGAAGTGACAAGTAGGTCTGCAATGCCTTTACCTTGTTGTGCCTCTTTTCTTTGTGAGCCTTTGCTATTCGGACTTACAGCTTTCTCACCTTACACTCGTATTTTGGAAAATCAATATCTTTCCATGTCGCGTTTCGCACAATTGAAGATGCATACTTGGCTTTTGCCTTGCTCATTTACTGTTTCTTTATTGCATTAAAGTTCTACAATCGTTTCATAAAGAATTATTCTGAGGAAGTCTGTCTGCTTTCACATGAGGTGACGTTTAAACCTCTATCCTCCGTATTACACGGAAGCTTTCGCTTTCTCCGCAATCCTTTACCCGCACCACATTCGGCTTTTCTTGCGATTGTCTTACCTGCCTGACATAGATAGGGGAAATACGAGCTTACCAAGTTCCGTACAAGTAACTGATGACCGACTTAAAGTCCGCCCCTCCACCAACAGTATGATGTTCATGTAGCCTTATATTCCCAAAAGACTATCCTGACTACTCGCCTTTTGGCTATAGTTTATAAATATCCGTAAGCTATTCCTTTATTGTGATGGTGTAGCGATTCACATATGTTACTCATATCAGTCAGCCTAACAGCCTATACATTGGATATTTCTGTAAAGGACTGTATTGTCAAGAGGGCTTTGCACTAAAACATTATTGGTAAAGCACGCCTTTTTAGGTTACTATTGACAGAACAATAGGTTCAGACATAGTGCTGAGCAATTACTTGTACGACTTCTTGTTGTACGGAATAACTAAAGATACATAGTTCATGGCTATGGAGGGATATATTTACAAGTGTACGACGAGTAGATGTATCCATCGTTTTCTTGTGAAGTGGCAATAAATTATATTGTTTCCATTCATAAAATTTTCAAGTTCCTTGTGGATTTTAATCATTAAAGAATATGCAATTCCTTCTATAACTTTATACAAATCTGGACTGATAAATCTATGAGGAGTAGGTCGTTTGTTCGGTTGGTTGGTGTGAAAAGTGGCGGTACCTTGAGTATGCTTGATGGTAGGCTTGTTTTGTTTATAAGTTAAAAAACGGTCATATTGATTTCTGTTTTCATTCTTTGCTTCCAGAAACTGTCGGTTAATATTACTTGGTTACATGGTATTGGAATGATTCCTTTTTTGTTTGGAAGGACTTCGTGGCATCTGGTTAGCATGAATGCGACTGTTATTCCTGTGTTTTTCCTACATCATAGACTTTTTATAAAGATTTTCTGATATTGAGTTTCCAAGGGTTTTCTATGGTTTCGATGGATTTCTTATTAATGAGAGAGGCCATTGTTTTTCCCATTTGTTTAAAGTCGGTGGTTAAGGTTGTAATCCCTCCCATAAGTATTTCTTTGAGAATAGTATCATTATAAGATATGATTCCATATTCTTTACCAGGAGTGAATTTTTCTCTATCTGCTAAATTTAGTACATCTATTAGGTCTCTGTCATTTACTAAGATGAATAGATCTCCTGGTCTGATTTTCCGATTTTTTACAGAATTTAGATATTTATGCTCAAATCCATGTTCTTTGGCAAATCTCACAAGACCGTCATATCGTTCATATGGTTCTTTTTCCTCACTTTGAACCATAAATATCCGCTTATATTTTTTGATATGTTTTAATCCGAAATTCAATGCTTCGTAAGTGTCTTTTGCGAAATTCTGTGCTACAGATGAGTATTTCCCTTTTAACTCAGGATGAAAATGATCAAGTAGGAGTACTTTTCCAGTTATAGTTTGCAATAGAGGATCTATACCTTGAAATTTGCCAGGCATGATGATGTAAGTGGTGTATTTACCATTGGCATCATTTATAAGTGCTTCAAAAACTTTTCTATTATAGTTATGAAAGAATAAATCAACAGAATCATTTTTGCCCAAAGCATTGATCAGTGAATTGTATATGTCTTCTTTGAATTCGTTGAATTCATTGAAAAGCAGAAAAATGTTGTTTTGAGTAGGAATCCGTAAACTCGCTACGTAGTATCCTACGCCTGGTGTGGAATTGATAATTCCTCTTGTTTTAAGTTCACTGATTCCTGCAAATACAGTGTCTCTGGAAAGATTGTACATTTTGCGGAATTCATTAATGGAAGGTATCCAGTCGCCTTTTTTGTATTTCCTTTCTTTAATGTTTTCTATAACATAATTGACTACAAGTTTGTACTTTGATTCATTCGTTTTCATTTGTTTACTCCTCTTGGTTATATGGCGTACAAATGTAGACATTATTTTAATATAATCAAACCAGTTCGTACTAGTTTGTGCTATAAAACATAAAAAATAAATCGTATCAGTTCGTACCAGTTCGGTTTTAATATATATATTTGCAACCGTTAATATGGAAAACATGAAAAAAGGGATCATTTTTAGCATAGAAGAGTTCGCTATACACGATGGACCGGGAATCAGGACAACCGTTTTTTTGAAAGGGTGCCCTCTGCGTTGTACTTGGTGTCATAATCCTGAAGGCATTGCCCCTCAGCCGCAACGCATGGTGAAGAAGCATGAATGTAGTATTTGTGGGTATGAAATTATGTCTGGCGAATTAGCGGAGCGAATATTAAGAAATAAAGAGATCTATTGGCTCAATCATGGAGGTGTGACTTTTACCGGGGGGGAACCTCTTTTTCAAGCTGATTTTGTCGCAGACGTTGTACATAGAATTAAACCGGATGTGCATGTGGCTATCGAAACGAGTGGCTACGTGGCGGCAGATGTATTCAAAAGGATGGTTCCCATGTTTGATTTGATTTTATTAGATATGAAACATACTGATCCTATTGTTCATAAAAAGTATACAGGGGTTGATAATCAATTGATTATTGAAAATTTGAAATTCTTATGTTCGGCTGATACGAACTTTATAATAAGAATACCATTGATTCCGGAAGTTAACGATACAAAGCAAAATATGCTTAATGTTTTGTCTTTTATAGAGAATGCCCAGTCGTTATTACGTGTGGAGATCCTACCATACCATAAGACAGCAGGTGCCAAATATGCCATGATTGGGAAAAAATATAATCCCTGCTTCGATGTGAATAAAACGCCGCATATATATAATGTATTTGAAGAAAATAATATAGAAACAATAATATTATGAATCAAAGAATAGAAGGTCTCAGAAAATATATTCTGGACAAAAAGCACCATCAGTTCAGAAGAACTGCGGATGAATTGAACATTAGCAATCTTAGCGATTCTTTTGCGCGTAATGATGTTAGTCCTGTAAAAAGAGCGGCCATTTGTTTGGCTACTTTACTTGATAAGGAAATACCGGTAATACTGCCTGATGAGAAAATCGTTTTGACCAGAACGATAAGTGAAATCCCCGAAATCTTCACTAGAAAAGAATGGGATGAGATTAAAAAGACCCATTATATACACGAACGGGGTACGGTATGTAACATATCTCCTGATTATGGTACAACTATCAGAGTCGGATTGGAAGCCCGTAAAAAAGAAATTGAAGAGCGATTGAAAGATATAGGTGCCGATAAAGATGGTGTTGTCTTTCTTCAGTCCACTCTTATTTGTATCTCAGCCTTACAATCATTTATTGATAAATATGAAAGGCTGGCACGTGAGCGGAAAGATTATGATACTGCTGATATGTTGAAGAATATCCGTTCAAATGGAGCTAATAGCCTCAGGGAAGCCCTTCAATTATTGCGTCTTCTTCATTTCGCTCTTTGGGAGGCTGGAAATTATCATAATACATTGGGACGTTTCGATCAGTATATGTATCCTTATTATAGGAAGGACATTGATAACGGTATTCTGACTAAAGAAGAGGCTTTTGAATTAGTTGAAGAGTTTTTCCTGGATTGCAATAAGGATAGCGACTTGTATCCGGGTATGCAACAGGGAGATAACGGACAAAGCATTGTATTGGGGGGATGTGATGCGAATGGTGATTGTCTTTTTAATGAACTTTCCGAGATATGTCTTAAGGCGAGCTATGAATTGGGACTGATTGATCCCAAGATAAATATCCGGGTGGATAAGTGTACACCGGATAAGGTTTTTGAATTAGGCTCATGGCTAACCAAAAAAGGATTAGGCTTTCCGCAATATTGCAACGACGATATTGTTATCCCTGGTTTATTACGTAAGGGCTATGAAAAAGAAGATGCCTATAATTATGTGGTTGCAGCTTGTTGGGAATTCATTATTCCGAAATATGCATTGGACATTCCTAACATAGATGGTTTGTCACTGATTCAGTGTGTTAAAGAGTGTCTTGATGTATTGGATACTTGTAATGACTATGAATCTTTCTACCAATTGGTTGAGCAAAAAATGCAAACTAAAGTAGATGAAATATGTGAAAAGCATAGAAATTTATTCATTGTACCCTCACCTATGATTTCTTTATTGATGGATGGTACGGTGAACCGGGCTAGGGATATTTCTGAAGGAGCAAAATATAATAACTATGGTATTCATGGCACAGGAATTGCTACTGCTGTAGATTCTTTGGCTGTAATAAAAAAATATTATTTTGAGGAAAAAAGTATAAGCTGTAGGGACTTGCTTGGTGCTCTGGAGGATAATTTTGTTAATCAGCCTGATTTGGAGAGAATGTTACGTGAGGACGCCCCTAAGATGGGGCAGGATGATGATTTTGCTGATTCTATAGCTATTGCTCTTTTGGACTCTTTTGATAAAGTTCTGGAGGGTAAACTGAATGAACGTGGCGGGCGATACCGTGCCGGTACTGGTACGGCCATGTATTACATATCCCACGCTACTAATCTTGGTGCTACTCCCGATGGACGGAAAGCTGAAGAAATGATACCGGCAAACTATTCTCCTACTCTATTTATAAAACAGAAGGGACCGATATCAGTAATTAAATCTTTCACAAAACCTCATTTGATAAATGTGATTAATGGAGGTCCTCTGACACTGGAGTTTGACCAATCTGTTTTTAATAATAACGAAAGTGTGAAGAAGTTGGGTATGTTGGTGAAAACTTATGTTACGCTTGGAGGGCACCAATTACAATTGAATACGGTGAATCGTGAGAAGCTGTTAGATGCAAAGATACATCCGGAAAACCACAAACAGCTTATTGTCCGTGTATGGGGATGGAGTGGTTATTTTGTTGAGCTTGACGACTGTTATCAGGAGCATGTAATTAATAGAATTGAATTTGGAATATAATACTTTATGAATTATGAAAGATACAGTAAAAGGGAGAATGTTTTACATCGCATTTGTGGCGTCTCTCGGAGGACTGCTTTTCGGCTTTGATACTGCAGTTATATCTGGTGCTGAAAAGGCTATTCAAGACATTTATGGACTTTCTGATTTCACCCATGGTTTTACTATAGCCATAGCGCTTATCGGTACTATTATTGGAGCGTTAGTTTGTGGTAAGCCTGTCGAGAAATATGGACGTTTGTGTTTGCTGGTTATCATTGCTTGGCTCTATCTGATATCGGCAATAGGAAGTGCGGTAATAGTCAATTGGTATTCATTTATATTCTTTCGTTTTTTGGGTGGTCTTGCTGTTGGGGCCTCTTCCGTAATAGGACCTATGTATATTGCAGAAATATCTCCTTCTCATTGGCGAGGCCGTTTTGTGGCTTTTTTTCAATTTAATATCGTTTTGGGGATAGTAATAGCCTATCTCACCAATTATGTAGTAGTTGGCATTCCGCATGATTGGCAATGGATGTTGGGCATAGAAGCTGTTCCGGCATTGTGTTTTGCTTTATTGTTGATGACTGTGCCTGAGAGTCCACGGTGGCTTGTTAAGTGCGGTATAATAAATAAAGCACGTGATATACTGATACAAATTGGAGAACCGGATGTTGAAAAGGAATTGGCGGCTATTCAAAAGTCACTTAAAACGATAGGGGGAAATAGTGGAGGACTTTTCAGGAAAAAATATTTTAAACCTTTACTTATTGCTTTTTTGATTTCATCATTCAATCAGCTTACAGGTATCAATGCGATTCTATATTATGCGCCCCGTATTTTCGAACTTTCCGGGTTATTCCGTGAAGGTGCCATGGTTCAGTCTATTATGATTGGATTAACAAATCTAACCTTCACAATGTTGGGGATGATCCTTATTGACAAAGTTGGTAGAAAGAAATTGATAGGGTTTGGTTCCATTGGAATGTTCTTATCTTTGGCATTGGTGGCAAGGGGATTTTACTTTGAGATTTTTGAGGGTTACTATATGCTGGTTTGTTTGATGGGGTATATTGCTTTTTTTGCGGTTTCTCTCGGAGCTACCATTTGGGTGGTTATTTCAGAGGTATTCCCAAATAGTGTGCGTTCGGGTGGTCAGGTATTCGGTAGTATGACTCATTGGATATGGTCTGCACTTTTATCCTGGTTCTTCCCCGTTTTTCTTTCCATTGGTGCTACTTATATCTTCGGGTTCTTCTCGATGATTGCTTTGGGAAGTCTTGTTTTTGCTATAAAACTGCCTGAGACTAAAGATAAGTCTTTGGAGGAAATTCAGAAGGAACTTATTCTTTAACTTGTTTTTAACTTTACGGATTATATTATGAATAGATTTTCAATCCCAGTAGGTTTGGCAATGTTTATGGCTACTACTGTCTTCGGCTCTGAAAAACATGATGGCTTTATAAAGCCCGTGCCTTTCACGGCTGTACATGTCCATGACAATTTTTGGAGCCAGCGTTTAGACACGCTTCGTACCAAGACTATTCGCTATGCTTTTGAAAAAAGTGAAAAAGCAGGTTATATTGACAATTTTGCTATTGCAGGAGGTTTGAAAGCGGGTAAGTATCAGTCACTCTATCCGTTTGATGATGCTGAAGTTTTTAAAATTGTAGAAGGGGCTTCTTATCTGTTAATGGTAAAAAAAGATCCTGAGTTGGAAACTTACATTGACAGCCTCGTTTCTATTATTGTTGCAGCGCAAGAGCCCGATGGCTACTTGTTTACAAATAAAACGATCAATAATCCGCTTCATCCATGGGTGGGAGCTAACAGATGGGAAAATGACTGGAATCTTAGTCATGAGACATTTAATGCCGGTGAACTTTATGAAGCTGCTATTGCTTATTATTATGCGACTGGCAAACGGCAGTTGCTTGATGCTGCTATTAAAAATGCCGACTTGATATGTGATGTATTCCATGAAAATGGTATTGTTATGTCTCCCGGACATGCAGTTATCGAAATGGCTCTTGTTAGATTGTATGAAGCTACCGGAAATAAGAAATACTTGAAACAGGCACGGTTCTTTCTGGAATGTAGAGGACGTAGGAAGCACGATGCTACTTCCGGGGATCTTCGTAATAATGGTGAGTATTGGCAGGACCATTTACCAGCTGTCCAGCAAAGAGAAGCAGTAGGACACGCTGTACGTGCGTTGTATTTTTATTCGGGTATGGCGGACATTGCATTTCATATGGCGGACAAAGATTATTTGGAAGCTGTAGATGGGATATGGGATAATATTGTAGGCAAGAAAATGTATCTTACAGGTGGTCTTGGCTCTACAGCACATAATGAAGCCTTTGGAAAGAATTATGAATTGCCTAACGCAACAGCCTATTGCGAGACTTGTGCATCCATTGCCAACTGTATGTTCAACCTGCGGATGTTCAGATTACATGGTGAAGCGAAGTACTTTGATGTGTTGGAGCGTTCCTTATATAATACGGTATTGAGTGGCATATCACTCAGTGGCGATCAGTTTTTCTATCCCAATGTACTCGAAGCTGACCGTCGGGGACAAAAACGTAGCTTGTGGTTTGGTTGTTCGTGTTGCCCTACAAATCTTTCTCGCTTTATACCTGCTATTCCAGGTTATGTCTATGCTACGGATGAGCATGCTATTTATACTAATCTTTTTATCAGTAGTACAAGTGAGATTGATTTTAATGGCAAGAAAGTGGAGTTGCAGCAAACAACAGATTATCCGTGGGAAGGGGAGATTGAGATAAAGATAGAAAAACTAGAAACCAGTGATTTTGATTTGAAGATACGCATACCTGGCTGGGCTGATGGTAAAGCGGTTCCCTCTGATTTATACAAGTATATTGATAGTAATAAAGGGCGGGTCAATATAAAAATCAATGGAGCACCTTGTACATTCAAAAAAGAAAACGGATATGCTATACTTGAGCATGGATGGAAGAAAGGTGATAAAATAAAAATTTCGCTGCCGATGGAAGTGCACCAGGTGGTATCACACAAAGCTGTCAGAACAAATGACAAACAGACAGCTGTAGAGAGAGGTCCGCTGGTGTATTGTGCCGAATTTGCCGATAATGGTGGAAGCGTGTTTAATCTTTCGCTGGATGAAGGGGCCGATCTCAAAATAGACCGTACAAATCGATTTCTTAATGGGGCATATGTAATCAGTGGAACAGGGAAACGATATACTGTTATGTCTGATAAGCATATTAAAGAAGTAAGTACAACTGTAAATTTGATACCTTATTATGCAAGGGCATATCGTGGTGCCGGCGAAATGAAAGTATGGTTACCTCTAAACGGAAATGTCATTAAACAGAATTTATATGATGAATCAAGAATAGTTGATGAGGTAATTGTCGGTAATCCTCAATCGGAGGAAAAGCATAATCTGCAAGGTGAGAATACCCGTTCAGACGAATCTGGTGGATGGAGAGATGCTGAAAACGGATGGTTTTCATACGATTTGAATATTTCTTCCAACCAACCGATGGAGTTGGTTCTTACTTTTCACAGTACGGATGGTGGAAATCGTACTTTTGAGATATGGATAGATGAGTATAAGATCGGAGAGCAAAGTCTTCGCACTGAAACTTTTGATGCCTTGATAGATAAAGTATATCAGCTTCCTGTTGATTTGCTCAGAGGAAAGAAGAAAGTAACAGTAAAACTGAAATCCCTACCTGGAAACGTAGCGGGTGGAGTTTTTGGTTGTAAAATGCGCATACAAGACAATAAGTAGGATTATTTGAAACCATAAACAATTTGTAAAATGAAAAACATATCGGTACTAATATTTTTTATTATGATAACAAGTGCGTGCTCAAAACAGACAGATTCACTGTCAAAGGTAAACAGAAAAGATTTTCAAACAGTAGTAGATGGTAAAAATACAGATCTGTTTATTCTCAAAAACAAGAATGGATTGGAAATGACTGTGACTAATTATGGTGCACGAGTAGTAGAATTCTTTGTTCCCGATAGAAACGGGAAGTTTGAAGATATTGTTTTAGGTCACGACAATATAGAAAAATATATCAACTTTACTGGTGAAAGGTTTCTAGGCGCTACTATTGGCCGTTTTGGTAATCGCATAGCAGATGGTAAATTTACTCTTGACGGTGTAAACTATCAGTTGACAATCAATGATGCCCCTAATAGTCTGCATGGTGGAGAGAAAGGTTTTGATAGAGTAGTGTGGGATACAAAGCAGATTGATTCTCATAAGTTGGAATTTACGTATCAGTCAGCGGATGGAGAACAAGGGTACCCGGGAAATCTTGTAGTGGAAATGGTCTATGAATTGACAGATGATAATGAATTTATAGTAACTCATCATGCCGTTACGGATAAAAGAACGGTCATTAATCTTACCCATCACTCGTTTTTTAATTTGCATGGTGCAGGAAATGGAACTGTCAACGATCATGTGCTTATGCTGAATGCGGATAAGTTTACACCGGTGGATGAAGTGTTGATCCCTACCGGAGAACAACTTTCAGTTGAAGGCACACCAATGGATTTTAGAACTCCTACACCTATTGGGAATCGTGTGAATGATGATTACCAACAATTAAAATATGGCCATGGTTATGATCATAATTGGATTTTAAATAGAGAAACGTCGAAAGGACTCGAATTGGCCGCAACTGTTTACGAGCCGATATCAGGGCGGTTCATGGAAGTATACACTACTGAACCGGGTATTCAATTCTATGGTGGAAACTTTTTTGATGGAGAAATAGGTAAGAACAACAAAAGATATGAGTATAGGGCTTCTCTAGCTTTGGAGACACAACATTTTCCGGATAGTCCCAATCATTCAGAATTTCCTTCTGCTGTTTTATCTCCAGGTGAAGAGTATGAACACATTTGTGTATATAAGGTAACGGTAAAAAAATGACCGGATAGATTGTTTTTAGGCAGATTGTCTTGTAGGTATTTTATATATCTACGAGACAATCGATAACTCTAATGTAAAAAAGAAACATAAGTATAAACTTAAAATTGGAGAACATAAACATGAAAATCACAAAAAGTATTTCTACATTGGTCAGTGTTGTCTTCTTGGTTTCTTGTTCAGGCAAAGATCTGATGGAGGGAGATAGGAACAGTGAACTGAAATTGAACAGTGTGAGCGAGGTTACTATCAATGACCCTTTTTGGACGCCGAGGTTCGAACAATGGAGGAACGTCACAGTAAACGATGTATTTGATAAATTTGAGGGCAAGTTTAAGGAAAATCCGGAAGAATGGCAACGAAACAACACTTTTGTGAACTTTGACGATGTGGCTCAAGGGAAGAAAGGAACCGGCCATCACGCAGGACTTCCATGGTTTGATGGACTTATTTATGAAACAATCAGAGGTGTGTCTGATTTGTTGGCACAAAAGGCAAATCCTGAAATTGAGAAAAGACTGGACGGATATATTGATCGGATTTGTGCTGCTCAGCAGGTAGATGCTGACGGCTATATTAATACATGGACGGATTTGATGGAACCGGAGCATCGCTGGGGTGATAATGGCGGTTTCTTGCGTTTTCAGCATGATGTATATAATAGCGGTATGTTGGTCGAAGCCGGAGTACACTACTATCAGGCTACAGGTAAGACTAAATTGCTTGAAGCCGCTACCCGTTTAGCCAATTATATGACAGAGTTGATGGGACCTGCTCCCAAAAGGAATATTGTACCCTCCCATTCGGGTCCCGAAGAACCGATGATGAAACTTTACTGGCTATATAAAAACAATCCGGATTTGAAATCAGCAATCTCGGTACCGGTAAACGAAGATGCCTATTATGCTCTGGCCAAGTTCTGGATTGAGAATAGAGGGAATAACTGCGGTTATCCGTTATGGCAGTTTTGGGGAAATGACAAGGCGGAAAAATGGATTAAAGAGCAGAAGTATAAGGATGAACATTTCGGCTTAAATACGCGTCCAAGTTGGGGAGATTATGCTCAAGATTCCATTCCTGTTTTTGATCAAAAGACTATGGAAGGTCATGCGGTTCGGGCAACCCTGCTTGCTACAGGTATAGCCGCTGTTGCTTTGGAAAACCACTCGGACAAATATATTCAAACTGCAGAAACACTTTGGGATAATATGGTAGGTAAGCGTATGTTTGTGACCGGAGGGGTAGGAGCTGTTCATTTTGATGAGAAGTTCGGCCCCGACTATTTTCTTCCTACTGATGCATATCTGGAGACATGTGCTGCTGTAGGCGCAGGTTTTTTTAGTCAAAGAATGAATGAGTTGACTGCAGATGCCAAGTATATGGATGAGTTTGAACGGACACTTTACAATAATGTGTTGACGGGTATCTCTTTGTCCGGGAAAGAATATACCTATCAGAATCCGCTCAACTCACATAATCATTCCAGATGGAATTGGCACGATTGTCCTTGTTGTCCGCCTATGTTTCTTAAAATGGTATCAGCAATACCTGCGTATATATACGCCTCACAAACGGACAATCTCTATATAAATCTTTTTATTGGGAGTAAGACGGTTATTGATTTGGGAAATACTCAAGTAAAAGTGAGGATGGAAACGGAATATCCTTGGAAAGGGGATGTAGTTGTAAGGGTAGATCCCGACAAAGACGCTGCTTTTGCCCTTCGGATTCGTATACCTAGCTGGGCTCAAGGAAAAGAAAATCCTTACAATCTATATTTTTCGGATCTGAAGTCGCAGACGATACTGTATATTAACGGTAAGGAACATGCTTTGGATATTGAAAAAGGATATGCTGTTATAGATAGAAAGTGGAGGAAGGGTGATAAGGTGGAGCTATTGTTACCTATGGTGCCCCGAATCATTGCGGCTAATGATAAAGTGGAAGAACTAAAAGGAATGGTAACTCTTGCTTCAGGTCCGTTGGTTTACTGCCTCGAATCGGTGGACAATGGAAACTTGGATGAGTTACAGCTGGATAGGAATTTTCAATTGGAACTTGTTTACCGGGACGACTTGCTTGGTGGCGTTAATATTATTAAGGCCATTGACAAAGAGGCGGCTCATACGCTGACTGCAATTCCATACTATGCAGTTGGAAATAGAAACCAATCAGGATATAAGGTCTGGATACCTGGCAATCAGAAGAACTGATGAAATAAAAGTATAAAAGTGATTGTGTTTAAAATATTCTTAAATCAGTAAAAATATGAAAAATGAAGAATTCTATTTGAATCCTTTTGCAAAAAGTGCATTGGGTAATTTTATGAAAGCGGCATGTTGTTTTCTATTGTTTGTCATTGTATCGGTCCAATGGGCTGGAGCTTCTGAGAATGGATTACAGATTTCTCAGCAAAACAAACGTACTATAACAGGTACTGTGATCGATAAATTGGGTGAGGCGATTATCGGAGCTAATATTGTGGAAGTGGGAACCACGAATGGTACTGTTACAGATTTGAACGGACATTATACGCTTGCCGTATTGCCCGATGCTACCTTAAAAATATCTTATATCGGGTATGTTGAGAAAACAGTTAAAGTGGGTAAGTCATCGACAATTGATATTGTGTTGGCGGAAGATTCAAAAACTTTAGCCGAAGTTGTTGTGGTTGGTTATGGTACGATGGATAAAAAGGAGTTGACCTCAGCTATCTCGCATGTTTCAAATAAGGATTTCTTGGGTGTAGCATCCATAGATCCAAGTATGCAGATACAAGGAAAGGTACCGGGGCTGACAATTACCAATACTGCTATGGGTGATCCTAATTCAGGGGCAACTATTCAAATTCGAGGCATCTCCTCGCGTAGTGCAGGCTTAGGCCCGCTGATTGTGATTGATGGGGTTCCCGGAGGTAATCTGCACAATATCAATTCTAATGACATTGAGTCTATTGATGTTCTCAAAGATGGAGCTGCTTCAGCTATTTATGGGACACGGGGTAGTAATGGTGTTATAGTAATTACTACCAAAAAAGGGACTACTGATGGAAAGGTACGTACTGAATACAATGGATATGTTTCATTTGACTTTGCCCATAATGATTTGGATATCCTTACTGCTGATGAGTTCCGTAAATATAAGGTTGACACTGGTGCGGCGACTGATTTTGGTGCCAATACCGATTGGATGGACGAAATTACCCGTACTGGTTTCTCGCAGAATCATACATTGGCCCTTTCAGGAGGCAATTCAAAAACTAATTATCGTATTAGTGTGGATGTACGCGATGCGAAAGGTATTGATATTCGCACAGACCGTACGGATTATGGTGCCCGTTTGGGATTTGAGCACACTACGAATGGCAGATTGTTTAAGTTTTCTGGCAACCTTACTCCCCGTATCGTTAATCGCAATCATTCGGACTATGACGCCTTTAATCAGGCAATCAGCGCTAATCCTACAATGCCGGTAAAGAATGGCAATGATAAGTCCGGTAAAAGCTATACTCAGTTTACAGGAGATTCCATGTGGAATCCGGTAGATAGGCTTAAAACAGAAAAGAAATATAGTGAGCATAAGAATCTGGAGTGGAATATGACTGCAAAGTTGAACTTACTCCCCTTGCTGGCTAAGGAAGAACTGTCTGGTCATATGTTAAGTACTCAGGCTACAATAGCTCAAATTTATAATGACGAACAATATTTTGAGTTCAGACCGTCATATAGTACGTTATCTACCAATTATAACAGTTCTGAATTTAAAGGATATGGAGAAGCCAAACAGGATTACAAGAAGTATAGGAGTGAAATGTTTGAATGGCTTGTAAATTATAGCTTGGAACAGAATGGACATAATCTAGGAGTAATGGGAGGTTATTCATATCAGCAGTTTATGAACTATGGATTTGCTGCTGAGAATAAGCAGTTTACATCGGATGCCTTGACTTGGGATAATTTGGGTGATGGGGGCTATATGCAGGAAGAAGGAAGAAATGGCATGAGTTCGTATAGGAATAGCTCCAAACTGATTTCCTTCTTTGGCCGTTTGACATATAATTATATGCAACGTTATATGCTTACTGCCTCGTTGAGATACGAGGGCTCTTCTAAGTTTGGTAAAAATAATAAATGGGGGTATTTCCCTGCGGTATCTGCGGGATGGCGCATAAGTGATGAAGCGTTTATGAAAGATATTAAGTGGATTAATAGCTTGAAACTGCGTGCCGACTTGGGTGTAACCGGTAATCAGGAATTTGACTCCTATCGTTCTTTGGCAACTTATGCCGGTTATGGAGAATCTTACTTTAATGGACAGTATTATAAGGGCTGGGGATCGAACAAGAATCCCAATCCAGATTTGAAATGGGAAAAAGGGTTGAACTGGAATGTTGGCATTGACTTTGAACTGTTCGATATATTGTCCGGTAGCATTAACTACTATAATCGTAAACAACAAGACTTGCTAGGTGACTACAAGGTATCGTTGCCGCCGTACACTTGGGACTCTATGTTTGTTAACGTTGGTACGATGCGGAATACGGGCGTGGAAGTGGATTTGAATGTACAAGCGGTTAAGACCAAAGACTTTATATACAATATAGGTGTTGTCGGATCTACAGAGAATAATAAGTTCCTGAATTTTTCCAATCAGACATATACCGGTCAGGATTACTATGAAACAGTAGGTATGGTAGGTCCTGGTTCTCCAGGAAATTTGCAAAGAATATCTAAGGGTGAACGAATCGGTAACTATTATACTTACAGATATGCCGGTGTTGGCGATGATGGAAACTGGTTGGTGTATAATAAAGACAATGAAGTGATTCCCATTGGAGAGGCTAGGGAACAAGATAAAACGATAGGTGGCAATGGACTTCCTAAATTCTCTGTTTCGCTCAACAATACGTTTGTATATAAGAACTTCGACCTTTCTGTCTATTTTCGTGGAGTCTTTGGTTTCGATATTTACAATGTCCATGACATGTATTATGGACTTCAAGCTGTCAATGCACCTTATAATGGACTGAAAAAAGCATTTACAGATAACAAGCACATCACTGGTGGTCAGAACCTGCTGTTGGATTATTTCATAGAGAAAGGTGATTATGTGAAACTTGATGTCTTGAGCTTGGGATATACCATGAATATCAATAAGAAATGGCTGGAAAAGATTCGTGTATATGCTACGGCTAGAAATCTGTTTACGATTACAGGCTTTAGTGGAGTGGATCCAGCGCAATATCCTACCAGTGGACTTACTCCGGGAACCTTCAATGGTGGAAGGTCATATTATCCGTCCACTACTCAGGTTTTGTTTGGAGCACAAATTTCTTTTTAAAGGATTTATATAATATAAACATCAGAAATTATGAATAAAATTGAAAAGATGAAATATATATTTATTGTGCTGATAGTTGGCATAATGTGTGGCTGTACTGATTTGTCGGAGACTTTGTACGATACAATTGCCTCTGAAAACTATTACAATACGAGAGAGGATGTTATCCGGTCAGTGATTCGCCCTTGTGAACATGCTTCTTGGACTGTTGCTCAGATATACGATTTGCAAGAAAATACGGCTGATCAGATAGCGACCTATAACCGCGAAGGTGACTGGTTGGATGGACAGCGATTCCAGCGTCAGCACTATCACACCTGGACCATTGATGACTATAGCAACTATCAAGGCTGGTTTGCCAATTTCCAGGGTATCATGTTGTGTTCTGCTTCCATTGACGATTTGAAGAGATTGAAACCGATGGACTTTGGCTGTACTCAAGAGGAATTTGATGAATGGTCAGCAGGATTGCGCACATTGCGTGCATGGTTTTATATCAATGTTTTCGACTTATTCAGAAATATCCCTTTGGTACCTAGCAGCAATCCGGAGGAAATCTCCAAAGGACAAGTTTCTCCACAAGAAATATTCGATTTCATTGAACAGGAATTGATAGAATCCATTTCCTTGCTTCCAAAGAAAGAAGGGATAGGAGGTAATAAGTTAAAACAAGGCCAGTGGAATAAGGCTGGTGCTGCAGCTTTGCTGACCAGATTGTATCTCAATGCGGAGAAGTGGATTGGAACGCCTAAATACAACGAATGTGCTGCATATGCCCAGAAAATAGTTGATGGAGAATATGGCACTTATACGATAGCTGACAGATGGGATGCTCCTTATGATTGGAATAATGAGACTTGTGATGAAGTGATTTTTGCCTTCACTGGTGCTTTGACCCGTGCACATTGGCATTACAGTAATGAAATGTTTTGGTGGTCCATTCCCGCGCGTGCTACTGATTATTTGGGCTTCAAGGATTGGGGTATGTCCAACCCTAAATTCGCACTGCAGCCAAGTTTGGATATTGATGGCAATTTATATGATTTTGAACTTGGTATGCCGGTAGCTAGATTTAAAAACTATCCCGAAGATTGTCGTTTAAAATTGTATCGTAATTTGGAAGGAGAAAGTCGGAGGGAAGGAATGTTCTTGTTTGGCTATTTAGAATATGAAGAGGGAGGTGAGATGAAAAGAGTTAAGAATCCCGGGCAAAGTTATGATTTGTATATCCGTGATCAAGTCGGATTGTTCAGAGGAGCCGACCCCAATACAATCATTACTGATAAGGAATCGAATATGAATCATGGGGATCATAATTCTGGATGGCATTTGGTGAAGTATCCTTTCTATAGAAGTAATGACCCGGGGGCAATAGAGTCGGATTATGCTTTGATACGATTACCCGAAATATATTATACCCTGGCTGAATGCAAATTCCGTGCAGGCGACAAAGAAGGAGCTGCAAAACTGTTGAATGCGGTTCGTAAGCGTTATTATCCTGAAGACAAATATGAGGAATATCTCTATAAACCGGAGGGAGAGGTAGAGTTGACTGAAAATGAGTTATTGGATGAATGGGGGCGTGAGTTCCTTGGCGAGGGTAGAAGACGTACTGACTTGATCCGATGGAATAAATTCTGTACAGGTACATGGTGGGATAAAAAGCCAGATTCTGATAATCATACTGAGATATTTCCTTTGCATAGAGATATCTTGGGGGCAAATCCGAATCTTAAGCAGAATCCAGGTTATGATGATATAGATAGGTAATAGGAGTTCTAAATATTTATTCAATATGATGCGAATCAGTAATTGGCTTGCTGATTCGCATTTTTAGCATTTAACAACATAAACAATTATATTATATAAACGATGTGAGAAAAAAGCTTTTATACCCCTTGTTGGCATCATGCCTTTTTGCGTGCAGTGACAAGGATACGTCTTATGAAGTCGTCAAGAATGACTTGAGAGCTCCAGCCTACCCGCTTGTTACCATCGACCCTTATGCCAGTGCATGGTCCATGAGCGATAACCTTTATGACAGCCCCGTTCGCCATTGGACGGGTAAGGATTTCCCTCTGATTGGCGTGGTGAAGGTAGACGGTGTTTCCTACCGTTTTATGGGGACTGAAGAATTGGAGATGAATGCAATCGTGCCCACCTCTCAGCAAGGGGAGTGGACTGGACGGTATATCACAGACAAGCCCGCTGGCGACTGGACATCTGCCGATTACAATGATTCCGGATGGAAGTCGGACCGTGGTGCCTTTGGTACCAAAGAAAATGAGCCTACAGCCAAGACCCAATGGGGGACCCGCAATATTTGGGTGCGCCGTACGGTAAATATCGACCGCGATTTGACCGGCATACCTGTCTATCTGGAATTCTCCAATGATGATGATGCCGTATTCTATATCAACGGAGTGAAGATACACAGTACCGGAACCACGTGTAATAAGAACAAGGTCGTGAAACTTTCCGATGAGGCTTTGGCTGCTTTGAAACAAGGAGACAACATCATTGCCGCCGAGTGTATCAATCCGGTCGGCAACGGTCTGCTCGACTTCGGCCTGCAGATTCCGAAACATCAGGAAACCGTGTTTGGCAACACAGCCGTGCAGACCTCTGCCGACGTGCAGCCCATGCAGACACACTACGCTTTTACCTGTGGTGATGTCGACTTGAAAGTCACTTTCACGGCACCTCTTTTCATGGAAGACCTGAAGCTGTTGAGCCGCCCCGTGAATTACCTTACTTACAGTGTTGCTGCCCGTGACGGCAAGGAACACGATGTGGAGGTGTACTTTGAGGCCTCGCCGCGCTGGGCGCTCGACCAGCCTTACCAGCAATCTGCAAGCGAGGGATATGAAGCTGACGGGCTGCTTTACTTGAAGAGCGGAAGCAAAGAGCAGAATATCCTGGCTAAGCAGGGCGATGACCTTCGCATTGACTGGGGATATTTCTACATGGTTTCCGGTAAAGAAAACACAGCATACAGCATCGGCAACAGTACCGAACTGCGCAAGAACTTCGTGAACGGCACCTTTAATTCAGCTTCGCTTGCGGGTGAGGACAGCAACGGGAATATGGCCTTGGTGCGTGACTATGGTAAAGTGAGGAAGGTTACCGACAAGATAATGCTGGGATATGACGACATCTATTCCATCCAGTACTTCGGTACAAACTTGCGTCCTTACTGGAACTCGAAAGGCGACCGTACCATCGAGTCGGAAATGCTGGCCGCCTACAATGAGTATGACGAGTTGCTGGCACGCTGCTATGCCTTCGATAAGAAGTTAATGGAGGATGCTTCTGCCGTAGGCGGCAAGGAATATGCCGAACTCTGCGCGTTGGCCTACCGTCAGTCCATTGCCGCCCACAAGCTGGTGGAAGCCCCCAACGGTGACCTTTTGTGGCTGTCGAAGGAAAACAACAGTAACGGCTGTATCAACACGGTGGACCTGACCTACCCCTCGGCTCCCCTCTATCTGATCTATAATCCTGAACTGGAGAAAGGCATGATGAACGGTATCTTCCATTATAGTGAAAGCGGCAAATGGACCAAGCCCTTCGCCGCCCATGATTTGGGTACCTATCCTCTTGCCAACGGACAGGTTTACGGAGGCGATATGCCGGTTGAGGAGAGTGGAAACATGCTGATTCTTACGGCTGCCATTGC
>UMCP01047709.1_pt1 | contig 21411 bp, 14 predicted proteins | sample 1964261 | NCBI WGS metagenome assembly UMCP01 (sample SAMEA4835971, study PRJEB28245) | human gut metagenome | biome: gut microbiome; material: fecal sample | place: Denmark | collected 2008
ATTGAATAACTGAGCATTCTCGCTTAAATTCGTAAAACAGGCGGCGATGAACGCCGCCGGGTGGAAATGCGTATAATCGATTGCCTCTGCAAGCAGTTCTTCCTTATTGCTAATCATATTCTTAATATGACTGCAGATGGTTACAAAAAAGAAACAACCATTAGTCTCTTAGCGTAAGAAGAGATTGACAGCTGTTTCTTTTTTTATGAATTTACACGAAAATACACACATACAATTGCAATTATGAAAACTTGCACAGAAAGGATTGATATAATGCACCAATTTCTATTATATGATAAAGCATTTATCATGCCAGCATCCATTTTAAATCCATCAAACACATCATGGCTTGAATGTTCTTGTTGTCACCATTTATTACTTAAAAAACCCAAACAATTCAATATCATTCACATTCGTCGCAACATCATTCACACCTGTCCTTACTGTAATACATCATTACGTTATATTATTCCAGATAAAGAATTATTTTACATACTGCAATATCGTGACGACATTGTTGAAACGACAGATACGACAACAAGCATCTTATCTGACGAAGAAATCGACACATTCAATGCATATTTGGAAGAGAATGATTTACCAAAAGCTTTTAGCAACACAGATTTTGTAAACATTTACAAGAAGATTGTTGGTAATACGTCACATAGTGACAAAATCCAAAAATGGATAGAACATCATGAATAAAAAAGGAGATTTACACCTATGGCACGAAAAATCAAAATTGATGACAATACTTACGAATGCCCAGCTTGTGGTTATCGTTGGTCAAAAACAATGGGCATGGCTGACCTGTCTTTTGAAGAAGACGAACATTGTCCATGCTGTCCAGACTGCGGAGAACTTATCGAAGACGGTAATGATTATGAATAATAATAACAACAGAGCCAATGCCATCGACCAATTAGCAGAAAAAGACCATTACACAAACGATACACAATACAACGCAGGTTTAAAACTGTTAAGAGAAAATGGCTATCTATACGTCTGCGGGCATACTGATGTCAAATATTATTGCAAATGTAACGGATATGATTAACACGTAAAAAGAACGTGATGAATCATCATAAGTCACCGATGATTTCAAAGAATTAACAATTACAGATTGGTGTCTGGAACACGTATCTCTTGATGATACCTACTGGTACGCAGAAGACTTGCACGAATAGAATAGAAAGGAATGAAAAAAATATATGATGAAAACAAGCTACAGACTCATGACTGAATCTGAAATCAAACAGATTCGCAAAGGAGATACACTGTATCTCGACGCAGAATTCAATGAATTAGCACTTCATACAGCCATAGCATCAAAAGATGCCTATGCCTATATCGAAGATGGTGTCGAACAATGGGAAGTAGAAGACACTGAAGGTAATGTCTACGGATTAGACACACTCTGCACAAAGAAAGAAAAGGTGGAATTATGAAAGATGATAATAGATTTGCCATTGTTGGCATATCACAGACAATTATCCTACTGATTGTCACAGCAATCGCAAGTACAAATGACACCATTCTTACCTATTTTAAATTCACGGTTCTCATCATTGCCATTAATTCAATATGCTATGTGATACTCCACATTTGGAACAAGAAACATTAACGAAAACGATAAACTCTATTCAGACCTCACGTACATCCGTGAGGTCTTTTTTTAATACATACAAACATACGGGAGCAAAAACAAATACTAAAAACTAGGATACAAGAAAGGATTTGATTACTATGTTTAGAGAGGATAATCACTCATACTATAGACCGGATTGCAATAATACGTGCCATACGGTTACGATTGTAAGACAACCGAAAAAGAAAGAATTGCTGGACTCCAAACAATGGGATTTACGAGTTGCAAAACGCAGATTGTGTCACGTAGACCCTGACAATCATAACGAAATCCAGTCCCTGAAACGCAAGATACACAAACTGGAACGGGAAATCGAAACGATACAGAGCATGGAGATTCCACACAAGAATTTACACAAATGCAAGAAACTAAATCCAGATAAAATCTTGGATTACTGCATTCGTGTATTGGAAGATTCCAAGAAACATAATATCTTTTTCATCACAGCAGAAGACATTGCCTATCAGCTGAATACACACGTGTATCTTGTGAAACAGTGTTTCACAAAAATGAATCACATGGGATTATTATCCCAACCAACGCATAAAATGCCACACGACTGTTACAGACCAAAACGTACAGAATGGGACACCATCGACAATGGATGGGCTGGAAACGTCTACTACATCAGATAATAACATACACCCCGATATGGAAATTCATATTGGGGTGTATTTCTTTTTATATATGAAAGTTCATAACAACAATACTCATATGAAGCCGTAAACGGCGTTTTACACGACAAAAATATGACCATAACTATTTCTATGTCAAACACACATAAAATCGTTCTGGACGTACCTGAGGACATCACAGCGTGGTTCTACATAATATATACAAAACTAGATGTAAATATATTATAATCTCATTCTTTTTATATACATACACATACAAAACCGAGTGCGATACAGTAATCATATAAATTAAAGATTTACAAACAGAAAGGAAATATAATGATAGACAAAACAAAACTACAAGAGATATACGACAAAGGTGCAACAATCTCTGACATGAAACTTATAATGAAAGACCTTGCACAATACATACAAGACAATAAATATGCCAGCATGTGTTGTGAATTTGCAAACTTAACATACGTTCTGCTATGCGAATACGGATTCAAACCCACCATATGTTTTGGCATATATGACTGGACTAAATCTACAGAAACAAAACCAATCGTAAACAAAATGAATCATGCATGGATTGAAATAGACAACACCATTTTAGATGTTGGAATTACATTACAAGATGGCACTGTCAACAACAATGCAAAACAAAATCTTGGAAATATGCTTATTTACAATAATCCTGTATTATTCGAACCAAAACATAGAAAAATTTGTAAACCATATCTTCTAACAATTTCAGATAAATTTTGGTTCACAGGACAGGGTAAATTCATAGCAACTTGGTTATTGCATTGTGCAGACTGCTTATGCCCCGGCTCAATTTACAATATAAAAAATCACGATTTAATAACATTAGCAAATAAATATTTACCATATGATATAACAAAAGAATACATCAAAGAAAAATACTGCAACGATGATGTCATCATGACAGCACCAATGAAAATGATTCCCTTCATTTTTAACAATAACAAATATATCTTCGCGTGAACGCACATATAAGAAAGGACGTAACATTCATGAAGCGGAAAATATTACTCATTCATACTAATGGATATGACATCGACATCACAGAATTTGATGACCCAATAGCAGCACAGCAAGCCATGCAAAATGCATATAATAATTTAAAGCCAAGTGAACTTGCACCTGAATGGGCTGAGTTATCCTACTGCGATGATAACGATGCAAAATTGTATTGCAACGGTGAAGACGTACACATCTGGAAATGTCATCACGTATAACACAAAAAACCACTCTTGAACTCAAGAGTGGTTTTTTATTTTATAAGCCTATGTTAGCACTTAAATACGTTTCTTCTTTTTCTTGAAGAATACAACGCATGTTGCACCCATCAGAACAACCATACCACAAGCAATCGGAATAAATCTCTTTGCTGTAATCATTGCACCTGAACGTGGCATAGCAAAGTTCCAATCATTTGATACATTGAATGTCTGACTAAGGACATAATAAATATCATCATCAGGGTCATCAGGATTAACAGAGTCAAATATAACATTCTTTCTGTCAATGCCTAATCTCGTAATGTCATCATCTGTAACACGCATTGGACAATTGACTGTGATAGGCTCTTTCAGCAACGTATATCCATTCGGTGCACTGACTTCAGTTACAGTGTACACATCAGGATAAAGGTCTTTGAAATGAACGACACCTTTCGCATCTGTTGTCTGTTTACCAACAACATTACCGCTATGGTCTTTCAATTCATAAACAACACCAGCTAACGGCGTTTTGCCATCCTGCTTGTATTTTACAATCTTGATGTCATTTGCTTTTGGTGTATTGTTAGCTTTATGAACATTGTTACCTGAAATGATAACACTATCACCTTTCTTTTTAACCTGCTGGAAAAGTTTATCAGCTGGATGATAAACTGTATTATCACCTTCCATATACAAATCACCTTCTAAAGTATAACCCGGTGCAGCTTGTGACTCCCAACATACATACGTACCTAATGGTAAAACAGTTCCACCATGCTCACTTTTATACAAATCACCACTAACAGTTCCATGACTATCAACAGGAACAATCCAGTCTTCACCTAATTGTGCAGAATAAATATCCAGAACATCATCATACTGCAATCCAACAACCCATGTTCTCGTAGGCGATGATGGTAAATTATTCTTATCGTAATATCCATCATAATACTCAATCGTAAACTGAGTACCCCATAACGACGGAACTGTTGCCGTCTTCTCGCCATCCCACTTCTTTGTTATTGAAAATGCAGCAGGGTCATTCTCTGGCTTCTCTTTTGATGTTACTGTTGGATTAAGTGTCTGACCAGCAGCATTTGATACTGTGACAGTATACATTGTAGGGTCCAAAGCATAAGATTTATTAGTTGGTGCCTTTGTTTCTTTTACATAATACGTACGCATTGCTAATCCTTCAAGTTTACCTGAACCATTCGCACCAATCGTAATCGTACCAGCTAAATCACTAAGTGCACCATTATTATTTGTCTTATAAACAGAATACTGAGCACCTTCAAATGAATAACACTTATTATTATCCGTTATATTAGGCAATGTTGACTGCTTCGTTACTGTAATTGAACCAGTTATAACAGGCTCTGTTGAATTTACAACATGTTTACTAGCACCTTCACCAGCAACAACCGTAACAGAATGTACAGTAGTATCCAAAGAACAACCCGGCGAAGCCGTAACTTCTTTTATATAATACGTTCCAGCATCATAAGATTCATCACCAGTAGCAGCTTTACCATTAGCATCAGTTGTTAAAGAACCAACCTCTGTTGTACAATTTGCATCTGAATAAATCTTATATACGGCACCAGCCAATGAATAGCTTGAATTACCATTTACAAGAGTAGCATTATTATAAGCTTTCTGAATAGTGAATCCACCTTTTTTTGGCTTATTCTTTACAGCAAGACTAAATACACCACCACCAGTTTGTTTCTTATAAATCTGCTGTTTTGTCATACAAAGTATTGTAACATACGTATATGACCCATCAGTACTCTGCCAATTATTAAGTACCTTGTAAAATACATCATGTACTCTCTCCTGATGTTTCATAACATCAGCACTAACATGATGACAAAAACCATTGATTGGTCGATTATAACCACTTGCCCACTCGCCATAATCAGTACCACTACTATTTACACAAATAAAACTAATACCAAATAAATTACGTGGAATACCTACCTGAAAAGACTCATCACCCCAATCACCATCAACACCACCGTGGTCAGTATAACCTTTTGATTCCATATTAAAAGGATACATCGTACCAATAAAAGGGCTTACTTTATTAAGCTTACCATAACCATCAACAGAAACATATGATGGAGCTGACGTAGACGTACCAACAGTCAAACCACTAACATCGGTACCGTCTGGCAAATAAAAAGTTGATGCCAAATTATTATAAGTCTCATTTTTACCAGTTTTAGCAATAAAATCATCCCATGAAACGGCAACCTGAAAAGCAGCATCAAATTTCTTATCAATCACAACACGTAATGATGAAACAACAGCCGCACAAGTACCATCCATACGTAACATATGTTCATCTTCATTCCATTCAGCGCCATTTGATGGAATATTACTTCCATTCAAATAAACTTTAAAATCATCAGATGTCAACGCAGCATCAACACCTGTAATAGAAAGTGGAACACTCTCAGACTGTAAACCGTAATACGGCACCTTATAAGAATAAGTTGCACCTGTATTATCTTCAACAGTTACGTTTTGAATAACACGGTCAGGAATACCATTCTCAGTAATCAAAATCTGAGCCTGTAAATCAGCAAAATCCGTATCAGACTTACCTTTAAATGCATCAGCAGTTACAGTAATGATACCCGTATGCTTATCTAAAGATACACCGTCAGAAACAACCTGACCATTATCATTACCACGAGCAAATGTATAATCTATATAATCATGTGTTGCATAACCATTCAAAATAGGTACATTTGCTTTGATTTTATATGTACCATCACCAACGTCATATACATCAGGTTCATCAACAAATACACCATACATTGAATCCAAACCTTCATCAGTAGCAAATAAATCATCAATCTTTACATCATCTGATAATTTAGATGCATCAGCAAATGTATATCGAACCAAAAATCGCTTCGAACGGTCTACTTTATATTTCGAAAAGTCAACATCATCTGCAATCGGGTCGAAATCAGTTACATCATTTTTATAGCTTGTTGCATAAACAAAACCTTTGTTTAACACATCAGCAACTGAATCTAAACCATTCTTAGATACATAACCTGTAAACAATGCAGTTGCATCTGATGTTGAATCAGCTACAACATTATAATCTACTGTATCACCGAAGTTAGATAATGTCTGTCTTGTACCATCCTCTTTTGCAGCACCAATGATGTATGCTTCCATAACAGAACCCGGTACATAATCTTTTACATCAGCACCATCGTTACCAGCAGCACCAATAACAACAATACCAGCTTTTGTTGCTTTAATAATTTCCTGCTCTAACACGGATGTTGTCAGTGTTGTACGAGCATAAAGAGAAAGGTTAATATAATCAACCTTCTGGTCGATAGCATATTCCATAGCTGCAACAAGCGATGAAATTGTACCAAAACCATTATCATTCATGGCTCTAATAGATAAAATCTTTGCATCTTCATCCTGAGATAAAATATCAGCAAGCATCTTATCACCATGACCATTACCTGTCAAAACATCATCAATTACAGATACTCTATCGATAACATTATCTGACTCTGATACACCTGTATCAATCAAAGCGATTACACCTTTTTCTTTCTGAACAGATGTTGATGCATCCATATCATTCAATGCTGAAATCGCATTTGAAGTATCAGTACTTGTTTCAGTAGATTCTTCAGTAGATTCTTCAGTAGATGCTTCTGTTGTTGCTTCTGTATCTGCTTTATCAATAGCTTCCGTAGACTCTGATGCTGTTGTTGCATCGTTTGTCGCAGCTGATACATCCTTATCAGGCTCTACAGCCGTTACAACGTCTTTAAAACGAGCATATGCATCTTTTGCATCTTTTACAGAATCATACTGTAAAAGATAAATATTGCCATACTGACCAATTACTTTATCAGCATCTGTAAAAACAGATTTCTTGTCAGATACAACAACCAAACGCTTTGATGCAAAATCAGACTTGTCTACATCATCAACAGTTTTCTCTGCACCCTGTACATCAGAAATCTGAATATCATCTGAACTAGAGGTATCATCCTTTGTAATCGCACCTGCAATCTTATCTAAGATTGTAATACCGTCATCATTCTTCCAAGTAAGAGTTGCTGCATCACCAAATGATGTTGCTTTCTGCTCCATTACCGGAATAACAGACACAGTACTTGCGTTTGTATTTGCAATTGTAATATCGAACTCTGTTGACGCTCCCGCCGGAAGCTCTACAACAGCATATCGAGATAATACAATATCATCTTTTACTTCTTTTAAGAACTTCAATGCTGAATCCACTGTTTTCTCATCCTGAGTCTTTACAGGAATTGTCAACATACATTCTTTATTTAAGTCTTTGATTGACATTGACATAGCTGGCTTTGTAAGATAACCACTCCACTGCATTTTGTCTGCTGTCAACTGTGTATCTGTATCAGAAAAATACAACTTCAAATTCGCTGTATCGGCTGATTTATTCTCAGCTTTTACATGAAGTTTTGCTGTATCACCAACTGATAACTTATCTTTTGCATCCTTATTTTCAACAGACGCTGTGAACGAACTTTCGATTGTTACATCATCTGTTGCTTCTGTATCTGCTTTATCAGTAGCTTCCGTAGACTCACTTGTTTTACCAGTATCATCTACTTTGTCTTTCTTATCCTCTACGGTGATATCATCTGTAGACTCCTTTGGTGTCACCTTAATATCAGAATCACCATTAGTTACATTAATATCGTTACTTGACGAATCCACTTTAATATCATCTTCTGATGAAGTCTCCGAAGTTACCTGAATGTTAGAATCAACATCTTTAGCAAATACAGAAGAAATGGAACTTGGCACGCTCGTCACTAACATAGCAGATGCCATCACTATTGACATAATCTTTTTATGCTTCATTTTTGTAGTCCTTTCTTTTATAATTTCTAAAAAAAATTTCCAGAACACAAGATTGACTGTCTCACATTCTGGAAATTACACATTCTATGAACAGTTATCTTAGACGACTTAAACAAAATCATCCATTGCATCCCCATCTCGTTTTCTACGTATACATTCTCGAATATATCGCATACCAAAGATGAATAGCAGACTTGCTACAAAGAATGCCATGCTAATTGCCAAAGCACGTTTGTACTCCGACATCCATTTAGATTCTGCTTTCTTCGACTTCTCCGCTTTAGCAGCATCTACAGCTTCTTGATAATCTGTACGTTTACCTCGTACCAAGAGTCGATGTGTATTCACACCATAAGGCGTACACGTTAATAATGTACAATAATCCTCACCCGGAACGATTCTCAAATCATCCATTTCAGTAGGTAAAACTACTTTAATCTGGTCAACCTGATAAGCTAATTTCTCACCCATGACCTCTAAGAAAAATATATCGCCTTTTTCTAACTCGGTCAAATCCGTAAACAACTTAGCACTACTAAGACCAGTGTGTCCAGTAATAACTGTATGGGTACTCTCACCACCTACAGGTAACGATGTACCTTGCAAATGACCTGCACCTTTTTGAAGCGTTTCATCGGACGTACCATGATAGATTGGTAGCGAAACATTTATCGAGGGAATTTCAACAGTTCCCATAACCCCATCATCCGTAAGATTCAACAGCGACTCATACTCTGCCGTATCCTCTTCGGATTTATCTTCTTTGAAGGGGTCTGTTAATACTACATGCCCATTTATCAACGATTCATTATACCGAACCGCATCTTCTATTGCAGCTTTCTGCTCAGAATCATCCAATTCTTCTGCAGTCTGCTGTACAGAATTTACAACCGAATCTGTTTTATGTTCAAACAGATAATTGGCAATAAAAGGGTACATCATCAGAGCTAACGCGATTCCAAAGAGCAGGAACACCAAAAGTTTCTTACTAATGTCCCTTTTTTTCATGTCTCACAGTTCTTTCTTATTTATTTTTAACAGATTCCATCGCCATATCTGACGACGGAATTATGATTTATTTATTTTGTAGGTGTATGCTTTTTAGACTTCTTAGTCACAACAGCCACACCGCCAAGTGCTACTGCACAACCAGCAAGTGTAAAGATGATTGTACCATAACCACCTGTACGTGGTAATGTGAAATTCTTGTTGTTGACAACATGCATTACAACGGTAGCATCAGGAGACTCAAACTTCTCAGGCAGTTCACCTTTTGTATAAGACTGTTTTGTCATTTCAGCATCTACATTGTCAACCTTTGCAGTTGCAGGTTTAATAGCACCTACGAACATATCTGTCTTACCGATTGTACGTCCGTTTGCATCCTGAATAGCTGGACGACTACCATTTGTAGACTTAATATAATCTTTACTTGCTGTTACAAGGTCACCATTCTCATCAAAAATACCACCATGGTAATAATGAACGATAGAATCGATTGCAGCCTTATCCATACCTGTTGTACCAGCTACAGATGCATTGATTTCACGGTCTGTTGGTGTAATAGCTACATTAATAGAATCCTCTAACAATGTATAACCATTGTCCGTAGAAATCTCTGTCAAACCGTATGTATCAGCTTCCAAACCGTAAACGAAAATCTTACCGTTTTCATCCGGTGTGAATGTTGTACCGTCTTCCTTCTTCATGGTCTTACCCGTTACATACCAGTTACCATCCTCTGCTTTGTTAGCAACTACATAGTAAGAATCTGTTGAATTATACAACTTAAACTGTACCTTACTCATATCACCCTTATTATCAGAGAAAGACTTTGTCAAATCAACACCATATGCGTAAACATAGTTACGGTCTTCCAAAGTATTGTAGTAACTATCAGATGTACGGCTCCATGTAAGAACAACATCATTCTCATTACCGTTATCACCAAGTGTAAGTGTAGCATCAGAGTTTACAGTAGCTGTATAATATACAACCATGTACATATCACTCATACTGTTAGCACTTGTACCAGCACCAATACCCTGACCACCTTTGTTATTACCAGTTATACCCTCACCATTAATGATATTCAGACCTTTCTCTGTCAATTTGACAGTCATCTGAGTAGAACCATCTTTCCACTGATGACCAGCCATACCATCTGTTACAGAAATATCAACATAATCCTGTGTCTGGTTTCCAGATGTCACATTCCAAAGTTCTACAGCATGTGCTGTATTATTTGCATTTGCATCAGCAGCATTATTGTAAAAAGCAATCTTTACATCTTTATTGTAAGTAATACCCTTTGATAAAATATCAGTAAAGGTATACTCAGAAAGGAAAGATGCCTTTGATGAGATATGTGGAAGCTTTGATACAAGAATGTAATCAAGCACGTCACCAGCAGATGCTGTCTGAGTATCACGATACTCATAATCTGTACTGTAACCAGCACCATCTTTACCAGCGTTTACACCATCTTTTGTGTAACCACCACGGTTAGCAACATACTTATTTTCGTCCTTATCAGCTTTGTTAGCAGCGTTCGTATCATCATTGAATACAATCAAACCACCCTGTCCAGTAGCTTCACTGTAATCATAATTATTACCCTTATTTACAGTACCATTCTTATCTGTTGCTGCTGTAGAGCTGTAAGCATTACGAACACTCTTATCAAGTGTTGGGTTACCAGTCTGATTCTTTGGATAGCAATCCATATTATATAACCAGTAATCTCCACCAGCTTTTGTGTCAGCCTGAGAACCAGTCATATTTGTAAATGGCAAACTTACAAACCAAGGATTAACAGTTGTTGTTACCTGCTCAGGAACCTCTGTTTCAACAACGAGATAAAGACCAAGTTCCAAATTCTCAGCATGTGTATAACCATTCTTATCTGTCTTTGGCAGATTTACTGCACCAACGCCTGTTGAACCATCAACATTTGTATTACCATCCACAGTATCATCCTGTGTACCATAACTATACAAATACTCTTCCAATGCACTCTTAGCTGCCAAATTATCAGCATCAAGAATTGCTTTCAATGCATCAGAAAGCTGTGTACTTGTGTAATGAAGAACACCTTTCTTATTACATTTCTTGGCAACACCTTTACCAGTCATATCGTAAGCATCTTTCTTTCCAGTACCTACATTTGGGTTAAGCTCAAGAATCTTCGCAAGAGCTGTTGGAATCTCGTAAACAACCTCTACGTTTGTATTACCATTCTTGGTATCACTATAAGTCTCGATATCACCAACACGAAGATACGTAAACTGTACACCTTCGATAGCATAATCTTTCATTGTGTCCTCAAGAGTGGTATCCTTTTCACCATTGGCAATACGTCTACCCTCAACATAAGAACCCGCAGCTTCTGCAGATGTAATATCATATTTGTGGATTGTAAGGGAACCAGTCTTTGAATAATTAATGATATCTGAATCCTTTAAATCTTTTGAAACAGCCGTATTATTTGAATCCGTGGCTGATGTTGCAGCAAAAACAGGAACTGATGCAACCGGAGTTAATGTGCACATTGATGCAAGAGCAAATGTGCCCGCTTTTTTCATAATGTTCATGTGTTTGTCTCCTTTCACTCATTCGTCTATATTCGTTCTTATGTCATGAACATGGAACTGTATGTAATCGTTTACGATTGGGCATGTAAACCGTACAACTTTACATTACGTGCCCATTATAACCAATTATGGTAATATTTGCAAGTCCAATATTGAATTTTTTTGTGAAAAATCAGTCTTTTTTTATAATTTATCACAAAAATATCCCCAAACAAATCAACAACATTAAGTTAAGAATCGTTCAGACAATTTTCTGTCTGGGTGGTTTCTTTTTGCTAAAATATCCGTTAAGTTAAGGATAGACATACAGACTTTCAGGCACAAAAATAACAGGCTCATTGCCTGTTTTTCGTCTGTAAAATATTTGACCGCACAGCTTTAAGACATACTCACGTATGCCTTTATGCAACTCTGTATAAGAAATAAACTGCTGGTTTCGGTGTTACTTTGCGTCTATCTGCTCTGTTCGGTCTGATAGGCAGAATATAATGCCTTATCTTTTCTTCTGTGTCTGGCGGTTCATCCCCGATAAAAAAATAAGCCGAAGCCCTGATAACCAGAGTCTCGGCTTTATTATCATTCAGCAATTTTCCTTAAATACTCGTCTGCCTGATAATTATGGACTGCCTGAAGGCATCCAGAATCTATCGGACGGCAGAACTTAATCTTACGACTGCCACAGGCATCACCATATTTTATATGCCCTTCACCGTTCATCTCTACAGATGTGGCAACAAAGGTATCTTTCTTGGTATTGCCTTTAATCTTGTTATGTTTCTCATATCTGACAATATCGCCTGCATGACACGGAGCGACAAGACCTTGTTTATGATAGGTATATGTCCTCTTTGCGGGGATTATCTCTATCTGGGCTACATGCTGTCTACACTCCTTATCAGTATGCGTCTCGGCATATTTTGTCATGTATTCCTCAAAACTGTCATCCTTCTGATTCGTAGCCTTGTGACGGTTATATGCGATAATCTTACCATCAAATTTATAGACTCTCTGGTTACGCTTAGCTATGATATTGCCCGACTTCTTCTTGAACCTTCGTTTTTCATAAATCCTGTCGGATACAGAAACAGATTTTACATCCCTGTCTGCAAGTGATATAGCATAGGCATCTGTACAGTGGTCTTTAGAAAGCCCGTACTTTTCACGGGTTTCGGCAGTTGTCTTGCCGTCTGTGACAGTAAATTCGATACCGTGTTCATCACAATAGGCTGACACTTCCTCGATAAGAGCAGGAATCACGGAGTTAAGCAGTCCAACATAATATCTCTGCCTTACACCTTCCTTGAGTTCCTTCAGCTTATCCTCGGCATCCTTTGATGCATGAATTTTGTTATGACAGCCATTGCAAAGACCTATAATATTCTTTACGCTGTTGATACCGCCTTCAGCCCTGTGGATGATATGATGATACTGCGTGATAGGCTTCCCGCAGCAGGCACATTTACCGTGCTGTTCGTCCCAGATATAATCCTTATAGGTCTTATATCCGTACAGAGCACCTTTTCCATATTCCCATCTGCGAATATCCTGATTCTCTAACTTCTGAAAGTCAAAGGATACTCTTTCAAGGTTGATGTGATTTACAGGCAGAATCCTTGCTGTCTGTCTAATCTCATTCATGGTAATCTGTATAACCTGTCTTGCAGACGGTGTTATCCATCCTTCAGGACGCTTACGATTAGCAAACTTGCCTTCTTTGCCACGGATAACCTTATGAATTACTGGTTCATCAGCAGTAGGATATGAGATTTTTATGGATTTGCAGGAATGTTTTGTTCTGACCGTATCATCATCGCCATTCTGGATTTCAGTTCCGTCATGCTTGGCTTTACGCTGCTTGCTCTGACGGTCATGACGGCGGCGTTCCCTACGGAATCCAGCCCTGTCCTGCATATTAGACTTGATAGACTTATTGTTGGTTCTGACATCGGCAAGATAGACATTTTCGCCTTTCTCATTGGATACGGCATCACCGATATTCTGGCGACCAGTATCAATGCCTTCCCACAAGTCCTGTGTATATGTTGAAGACTCGTATTTGAGCCGAATGGTGAATGGCTTGTTGCAGATAGCAACAACCTTGCCCGACTTCAAGAGCTTACGGACATGTCTGTATCTTGTTGTGGGCATCAGAGCTTTGCCGTGTTTGTCTACGACATAAACATATTGCATAAAATAATCTCCTTTCTGGAAATAATTCTCCCACGGTGGGAGTTACTGTAGAACCTGATAAGTTCTACCTGCACCCGTTACATCATTGTCACTTGAAGCAGTTTAACTATCAGCTGTGCAAGACCGATAGGTGCGGTGACAATGTTATCTTGTAAATGGTACAAGAAAAATAACGTGTCAATGGTTCAAAAGTCAGGTGTCTCGGACGGTTTTGCCCGCCCGAAATCCTTAACTTAATGCCATTGCCAAACAAATCTGTCTGGGGATAGAGAAAAATATAGAAAAACTATATCATGATTTTATTTTTTATTTACTATTTTTATTTCTTTCTACGATTTATGAAAACAATCAAAATCGAAATCAAAATCGTAACAATCGGAAGTCCTATACGTAAATACTGCTCCCAATGCAACAAATTATTAGAAGCATCTAATTCATCCTGAGGAATCTGAACCGAATCATCTTTCTCTGTTGCATCTACAGACTCATCAATCGCAGGATTTTCCATCTTTACGTCCTTTTGCTTTTCTTCTGTGCCGACACGTTCACAATAAGCAATATATCTGTACGGTCCACCACCGATTACATATGGATGACAAGAAATCAACGTCACCATATCTTTTCCCGGCTGTAATTTAATCACATCAATATCATCTGGATTTACAACCTTTGTCGATGTGACTTCGTAAACCAATGTCTCCCATGGATTCGTCACATATACTTTAGAGCCTTTCTTTAAATTCTCAATACGCTGAAAATATGCACTGCCTTTCCATCCACGATGTGCGGCAATTACACAGTTCGTATCGGTTCCACCAATTGGCATACTCGTCTGTGACAGTACCGCTGCACCTTTTGACAGGTTATCCATTGAAGCACCAAGCAACAACGGCAATTTCACTTTCATATCAGGAATATCAATATAACCTATTGTTGCATCACCACTTGGCATGTGGTCCAGAGAGATTGGTGCCTGCTGATAGCTCCACGCATCTGTGAGCTGTTGTCCGTTCGCAACAAGATTTTTATTATAATCCTGCATCTCCTGATACAACGCTGTAAACTTCGTTGGTGTCGCATCACTCGATTCAGATGATTCCGTATCAGATTTAGATGATTCAGTATCATCAGTCTTAAAATCTTCTTCAAACTGGTCTACAATCTGATTTACTTCATGATTGGTTTTCCATTCCCTGAAATTAGGATAGAAAAATACACCTAAACCAACCAAAATAAGTACAACACTTACAATTATTTGAAATGTCTTCTTCATAATGTATCTGCTGAGTATAACATAGTATATCCAGCTTCTCCTTTCACCATAAAAATCTTAATAATGTTTCATATATCATTATAACTATTTTCACTGATTTATCAATACATTTTTCAACATAAAACAAAATAATTATACAAAAAAGAAAAAGCCACACATACGTGTGACTTTTCCTCTGTCAAATTTAAGTCAGAAAAGAACAACGACATGAAAAAAACATGCTGTTACATCATGACTGTTATGCCCTAAGACACAACAAAAACGTTTCTGTGTTGCAAGTTCCATCTGCAACATCAATATTACAATACACTTACGCAATTTGTCAACAAAAGAATCATGAATATTATGTGAACTCGTGAACAAAAAATGACTGCTGCAAATGCAACAGTCATTTTACAAATTATTGTGTCTTACGACGCTTTAATATTAACAGAATCGCTACTCCGGCAACACATATGATACTTATCATTGCAATAATATTCGTATCAGCCGATGTAGGCACTATAATGTTACGTACACTCGTAAATGTTGCGGCTGTATTGTCTGTAACTTTGCCAGAAGCATTACTACTTGAAACTATATAATCACGAACATTATCTTCTGTTATAGTATACGACGTATTGTACGGCACATTCTTAAACACAACAGTTTCTCCATGCTTTAACGTAAATACAACCTTGCCATTATTCATAGCAAGTGTCTTCGTAGTCTGCTTTCCTGAAGCATCCGTAAACACAGCAGTAATGTTATTTCCTGACATTCCTGATAGATTTAATGCAAATGAAAAATCTGAACACTTATTTCCCATATTGCCTGAAACTGTATGCTTTACAGACAAATCATATGTGTTTATCTGCCACTGAGCATAAAGCGTACTGTCTCCGGCTATTTTATACACTGTATCGGCTGTAACTGTTATGCCAGTTCCATCAGCTTTTGTATTCCAGCCTTTGAATGTCCATCCCTGCAAAACGGGCTGTGGAAGTTCTCCGTATGCTTTATCATATGTCGTAACTATCGTTTTTTCATATGAACTGCTAACATCCTTTTTATAATCAAGTTTTACAGTATAATTATTAGCCCACCACTTAGCTGACAATGTAAAATTTGATGGACTACAGCCATAATCTACATTATAAGGACCTTCCCAGTATATTAAACAATAAGTTTCCCAAACTTTATCCGTGTAATTATAAAACTGATATTCTGAATCAACTTTAGACAAATTCCATGGATGTTTTAATGCATTATTCTCTAAAAAACTCTTTTTGTTGATTTTTGCATAAGTTCCAATACGACCGTTTAAATCAATAAATCCTGCAAAAGTATAACCTGTTCTTGTAAACCTATTCTTCATAGTCTTAAAATATGCATCATAAGTAGCCGTCTGCGTATATCTATCACCCACGCCACCATTTGGCTCATACGTAATAGTATATGTCTTAGCTTTCCACTGTGCATAAAGCGTAATATTCTTGGTATAAGTCCATTTCCACGGTTTTCCTATCCATGATGTCCAGTTACTACCACTGCCATCAGCATTTGTTGTCCAACCTACGAACTCATATCCGGTTCTTGTAAACTGATTAGCTTTTGTTACATAATTTTCATCATATGTAACAGTATCTGTACTCATTGTTCCGGTACCACCATTGGCATCATACGTGACCGTATAATGAATTGGTTCCCAACGTGCTATCAAAATCTTGTTGCCAATAGTCCTCTTAGCAAGTTTTGCATATAAATCCTCAGAACTACTAAATATTGCATTACAACCTTCGTTTATACCCGTAACTTTATTACCTTTTTCATCATACCAACCTGTAAATGTATATCCTGCTCTGGTTGGAGCTTTAAGACTTACGCCATAAAGAACAGTGTACGTTGACGGATTTGCTTTGTCATTGGTACCACCGTTCAAATTATAAGTTATTGAATATGAAATTGGGTCATAACAATATTCAAAATACATATCAGATGCTTTCTGTTGTACTTTTGTACCTAATGAATAAAGTTTCCACGCACCATCAACATCATACATTCCAAAATATGTGAGACTAAATCCATTAGGTGCTTTAACAGCTCTGGTAGAATCCATAGTAACTATATTTCCATATTGCGACTGAAATGATGTACTATTAATACGAAAACATGTTTTATCAACATTATTACCTTCTGCGTTTTTAAATCCTCTTAACCAATGACCTATGTTATTTGTATACACATTAGGTGTCCACTGAGCGTATAAATTTACAGGTTCCACTATGCTTACTGACATATCTCCAATATAAACTGTTCCAACAACTGAAGGGTCATAAAAAACCATTGCATGAGACATAGTAATCCAGTTATCAGGAATTGTTCCTGTAAAATAATAGGTATTCCATGACGTTCCAAGTGATATAGTTCTAAGTGATATGTTTTCCAAACCTACAGTTTTAAGTTGCATCGAATTTGAAGCTTTAGCTTTAAACGTAACTATAATTCTTTTTCCTGCAAGTTTATTGTTTGCAATAGCATTGTTATAAGGCTTAGAAAAAAATCCCATACTTGAAATTCCTGTTGTTGTATAAGTAGCTTTGTATGCTATACCAGTTGTCAGGCGGTTATCTTCTTCTAATCCATCATAGCGAATTCCTTTTCCACCAATAGTGAATATTTCCATTGGATTAATTGATGCCGATATATTTTTTCCATTTACCAACTTATTAATTGTTTGTCCATCAGAATAAGCTGTTCCTGAACCATCAGCTTTAGTATTCCAATTTTTAAAACTATATCCATCTTTGGAATACGCATTTTTATTCAATGCTTTTGCTTCATCATAATTAAAGCACTCACTCTCCATAACACCGTTTGTGCTTCCATTACCATTAAATGCTACTTGATATGAATTTACAATCCACATTGCCTTCAAATTAAGATTCATCGTTCCGCTTGGTATACTGTCACCGGGATTGTAAACTATAGTTCCTAATCTCCATCCCATAAACTTATATCCAGTTCTCACCGGAACCTGTGTACTTAGCTTTTCTCCGCTATTATACAAAAAACTTTGCGCTGCAGGTGCGTTCGTACCACCGTTAGCATCATACGTGACCGTATATCGATTTGTGCTCCACACAGCATACAAATCAACTTTTGGATAACGTAAATCAATCCACGAATCAACCACATTACATGAATCAGAATAGTCTATTTTTGTAGCATTTTTATTAAAAGCCCATCCAACAAACTTATATCCATCACGTTTAAATGTATTGGCATTAAATTTCTGATTAGCCACACCATAAGTAACTTTCTGTGACGTGGTCTCAGTATCTGATGATGAAGTATTACGATGAAATGTAACATTTACAGACTTAGTGTTAAAAATAGGAATAACATCAGTCAGTCCACCATATTCAGACGAATTCATATAAGCTTTTACAGTACCCTTCAAAGGCTGACAATTCTCATCTAAATTACCTTCAGAATCATGATACACAGATTGTACTTTATTAGCATAAACCAAATTTACACCAGTTTTAAAGTTCTTAAATTCATACGTAGTTCCATATGGATATTGTTTAAAAATATCATTTATTCCAGCTGCTTCCAATTGTCCATTTATATATAAATCACATGTACAACCATCTGGAAGATGTGTCAAACATTCACCATCAACCTCTGAATTCAAATTAAGCATATAATAATTTATCTCCCAATTTGCTTTAAAACTCAAATTCTCAGCAGTACCCTTTTTGATAGTAACATGTTTCTGTGGAGTATCTCCATTGCTTCCGGTCCAGCCTGTAAACGTATATCCCTCTTTTATAGGTGCCGTCAGTGTGAAATCATCCTGAGTAACACTATAAGATATAGGATTGCTTGCAGTACCACCATCATAATCATACGAAATTGCATAATATTCTGTATAATCGGTTGATGTGATATGAACATATCCATCTTTTGTATTGTAATCAGGTACCAGTTCAATTGGAATACAACGTTGTGATGTATTTACAAACGAAGCACCACCGCCAGCAGAGTTTCCTGCGACATCAAGACCAGATTTACCACCAATCCAGCCACCACCGCCGCCACCACCGTCAGCATCATTTACAGGCGGAGAGCCTAATGCAAACTGACCATTAAGTAACGATGTATCAGCACCATTTATAACAGAATAGTTTGTACTAGAACCAGCATAGAGAACCAATCCGCCAGAACCAAAAGACTGACTTGAGCCACCAGCTCCGCCACCAGCAACCATTAGAACATCATTTTTGCAATTGGTAAAATCTTTAAGTTCTCCATGATTTGAAATAGCTATAGATGTAGCGCCTCCGCCAACACCAGAGTCTCCATGACTATTACTAGCTCTAGCCCCACCGTTATACGTAGGGTTATCCTCTAAATTTTGACCCTTATCAGGATAACCAGAGAAATAATGCGTCCATCCCTTTTGTCCACAGGTAATATATAGATTAGTTCCCTCATTCAGATAGGTATACATCTTTACATATCCGCCATATCCACCACGACTTGCATCATCGCCACCTGCAGCGCCATAAGCTTCCACATAATAATAACCGGAATAAGGAGCTGTCCATGTCTGCACCTGTCTGCCTGCATAGTTTATCGTAACATCAAGGTCGGTTGTATCAGCTGTAACAGCTACATCAGATATTGTATCAGCCACATCAGCTGTATTGGCTTTATCAGTCGTATCAGTTGTATCCGTTGCATCGACTGCATCAGCTGTGTCAACTTCATCAGTTACTTCAGTTATATCTGCTTTATCTACTGCTTCAGTCGTATCAATCGTACCGACTGTGTCTGCTGTATCAGTTGCGTCGGTCGCTGCATCGACTGTCATATCAGTCATATCGGCTGCTTCAGCTGTATCAGCCGCATCCGCTTTAACAGGTATGCTCACCTGAACAAATGTCACAACAAGCATTAACACGAGACATAACGATATCACTCTCTTAAGTCTATTTTTCATCTTACTCATCACGCACACTCCTTTTTTCGCTTAAACATTTGCTTAAAAATGAGCATAACGATTAACACAGATATAACAATGCCTGCCACGTAAAATAACAATGTTCCGGCATCACTTGTCTGCACATTTGGTGCATTCTGAGTCATAGATGCTGATACATTTTTATGATAGTTGTTAAACACTATCTTATCTGCCTTTTCATTGCTACCTGATTTATAAGCAACTACTTCTGCAGCTAACTTTCCAGTGCTATCTTCCGTCACATAAACCACAGCATCATATACAACAGTATCATACGTTATATCACTATCCTTACCAGCTTCCTGACTCACAGTGTAACGATAAGTGCCCGGATACGTATACGTAACATCAAAAGAACCGTCTTTACCACCCGATAATCTCAGTTCAGTCGTATTAACTATTTGATACGTAGCACTTGCAGGCTTTAACGTATATATAAAATCTTCGTCTGCATTCTTTGCATTCTTGCACACACATACAACAGGAATGTGTGCAGTTACAGATTTCATTCCTACATCATTGGCATATACATTTACAGAAGGTATCAGCATTGTAACACACAGAAACAAACAACAAATTAAGTCATAAATTTTATATTTCATACACATACAAAAACACTCCTTTCTGAACTTTCTGAAATTACTACAAAAATTTGGCACACCATTATGGCGTGCCAAATCCATTGCCAATGCTACGAAAACTATTCGTTTTCATCTTCTTTTCCGTTGGCTTTTCTCTTCTTCATAACAATCGTAGCTGCACCAGCACCACCAAACAAAGTAGCAACTGCAAATGGTGCCACTGCCATAACTACACCTGTTGGAATTGTTCCTGACTTTTTATTTGTAAATGAGATATCAATCTTAGTATCAGCTGTATCAACTGAACCATTCGTTGTGACCTACTCCGATATTGAATATCAGAGCTTCCTTC
>UMCP01107155.1_pt1 | contig 20226 bp, 20 predicted proteins | sample 1964261 | NCBI WGS metagenome assembly UMCP01 (sample SAMEA4835971, study PRJEB28245) | human gut metagenome | biome: gut microbiome; material: fecal sample | place: Denmark | collected 2008
GTTCCTCGTGCGACTCGCCGCTTCAATGATGATGACTTGGCGATTGGTGCTTTCATTGATGACGGCAACGATATGCTGCATGTCGATATGCCCGAAGACCGCCGCGCTCGTGACCTGGCTGAGATGCGCCGCTGCGTTGCTGACAACAAGCATGGTCCTCGACGCTTCCTGCAGGGCAAGGTCTTTGGCGTTCGCCCGGTTCAGAATGGCAGCGCTGTCGTTGAAGTGAGCCGTGGTACGCTGCGCGTCATGATTCCGGCAGAGGACTTCTTCTACTTCAGTCTGATGAAGGGCATTGAGGAGAACGATGCGACTACCCGGCAGCGCCGTTATCTGCGTAAGGCAAAGCTGATGAATGGCGCTATCATCAACTTCTGCCCGTACATGGAAGCCAAGTCTGAGGATGGCGAGGTCGTATTCGCTGGCTCTCGTCAGGACGCTATGCAGCTCCAGCGCAACCGTCACTTCTTTGGCCGTAATGCGGATGTTCAGAATGGCTCCCGCGCTATCGCTTCTATTCTGTCCAGCGGCCCGGATTACGTCATCGCTGAAGCTCTGGGCGTTGAGACCAGCATTGGTGCTGGTGCTCTGTCTGCTTACGAGTATATCGACGATGTGTCCAAGAAGTTCCATGTCGGTGAAGGCATTCCCGTGGTTATCGAAGACCTGAACGTGGATAACGAAAATGGCACTGTCAGCCTGCGCATGAACCGCGCTATCCTGGAACGCCGCGCTAATCCCGCAATGAACATCCACAGCCTGGCTCGCAACGGCGCTTACGGTGCTACCGTGACTTCCGTTCAGGACAACTACTACCGCCTGATTGTGGATGTCGGCAACATTCAGGCTCGCGTTGCTCGTACCGCTTCCGATGAACTGCTGACTCGCGGCGACCGCGTGACGCTGCTTGTCTACGGTTACGACGATAAGCGCAACTACGTTTGGGGCGCTTGCCATAAGGCGTAACTGAAACCCGGCCACTTACTTTTCTGGCGAGTGGCCGGATACCGCGCATTGTCATCAGCCTTCTCGCGGCGCGTGGTGAGCAACTGCAAAAATTGCAGGCCAATGATGACTCTTGTTGAAAATGAATTTATTAAGTGGTGACGAGGTGATTTTTTGTGAGTAGGTGTGCGAATATGCGGACGGGAATGTTTCATACGACAATAAATGACACAGAAATTTTTGTTACGTGCAGTATAAATGGGCCATGCGTCAAACTGACGGTCTCTGCGTTCTTTGAAAGTGATTTATCTGATATGTGCAGTCAGATGCAGGCAATGAAAAGCGAGCCGGTTTTGCTTTCAATGGATGTCTATAAAAACGGTACAGTAGCAAACATCAGCGCTATTGGATTATTGTCCAGAAAAGAAGAGGAAGACCAGAATATACTGATGCAGCTATATCGTAATTGCTGCGCCGCAATGCTTGTATTGGCTCGGCAAAAGGGGGAAGAAGCATGAGTAAAGAAGAGCAGAAGCCAAATATTTATCAAATCCCCAAAAACTCGTTTGATACCGGGTATGTGTTGAACGGACAATTCAAAACTCGAAACTTCGTTGAAGGTATCATCCTGGCACTACCGTTCTTGGGAATTTTCATTTATGGATGGCATGATTTGGGATGGGATGTACAAAGTACCGTGGCCTATTGCGCAATACTCTGTGCTGCTGCTTTCCTTGGTGCAGCTCATGGTGTTGGCGGCGATAGCTTGTTTGAGTTTATTCAACGTGTTATCCGTTTCCGGCAAAGTCGCAGAATCTCAAAATACAATCCTCGTATCAAAACCGAACTTGAACCGGAATATCTGATTCATGACGGGCGGATGCTCCCGAAAGACAAGCTCAAGCAAATGTTTGGCACTGTAAAGGGAAAAGTCCTTGGTGAAGAGAACGGCCCTATTAGTTCCGACATTACAGATGAAGAGCTCAAGGTCTTCTACGATGATGACTATGGGTTCCTGGAAAAACCGGATGCCCTCAAATCTAAAGCAGAACTCCGTGCTGAAGCAAAACAGCGTGCGAAAGAAGAGAAGGAATACATTAACTCTTTGCCCCGTTCTGAACGCAAGGCTGCCAAAGAAGAAATCAAGCGTAAGCGTGAACAGGAAGAGGCTGAGAAGAAGGCAAAAGAAGCAGAGCGTGAACGCATTATTAACGAAGCTATCAAGAAGCGTCTGGATAAAGCCGAGCGTGTTAAGACTGCACAGTATTACGAGAAGTTCATGGACCCCGACAATGAGCAGGAAAATGACGAGCCGGAAGAGAATAACGCTGAACTGAATCCTCAGGCTGTAGAGCTCAAGCCCGTCGCTGTAGGGCCGAGCAATAATGCGGTTCAGGATGATGTCGATATCTTTGACAGTGAAGAAAGCATCGACACCGATGAAGTAGAAGCGGATGTGGAAGCAGATGCGGATACAGAGCTGTTTGAGGACGGCACTGATACCGATATCCAAGCCCCGCAGATTGATGATGTAGTCTTTGACGATGAAACGGAAGTACTTGACGTCGATGAGGACTTGGATGACTTATCGGTTGATATCCAGGATACTCAGTCTGCACAGCCCGCAAAGCAGGGCAGGGGACAAGTCGTGAACAGCGATGACGATGTCAGCTTGGATGATGTAGACCTTTTCGATGACAGCACGGTCAGCCGCACAGAGGAAAGACCTCAGAACGTCAAAACCTCTGGAAAGACGATGGGCTCGCAAAAGCAGCCGCAAACCACACAGAACAACAGTGATATTGATTATATGTCCTTGAATGACATTTCTATCTTTGATAGTGAGGAGTGAAGCCTATGTTTCGATTCAAAAATGGCGGAGAAATCCCCCACGGTGTTGTGGAACAGAGTATCGGTACAATCCCGCTGACGAAAAAGGAACGCGATGAAATCGCCAAAGAAGAGCGGCGGCGGATGAATCAAAAGCTGGAAGCTCAGAATGAGCGCTATCAAATCATTCGAAGCACACAGCGTATCATCCCTATTGAGGATATTTACGGCGGCATTGTTGTGACAAAGGACCACCGATATATCAAAATCATGGAATTTCGCCCTATCAACTTTGCCTATATGGACGCGGAAACTCAAAACCGTATTATTTCGCTTTTCTATCAAACGTTCAAAGCAACTCCCTGCAATATCCAGTTCAAAACCTTTTCTCGTAAAGCTGATGTCGAGAATTCAATCGCGACCGTGACGGACTATTACAAAGCAGAAAAGAATCCAAGTCGTAAGCGAATGCTGCAGGCATACATCGGATTGCTTCGTAAGACGGCTTTGTCCGTTGGTATTACCCGTCGCTTCTTTGTGGTTGTAGAATTCCAGCGCACTATCAGCAACGATGGTTCTAAATTTGAAATGGTTGTGGCCGACTTGAATGCCGTTGCGGCAAACGTCCGCTCTCACATGGAACAGTGTGGTAATATCTTTATTCCTGCACTTGGTAACCCTGACGGAAACGAGGACGCAGGTCTACACCAGCTTTTTTACCAGCTCTTGAACCGTAGAAAAAGCGAGACCATCACGTTCAAGCAGCACATGGACCCCATTGTGGACCGTTATTTTGAAGCCGAAAAGAATGGCGTTAAGACGTCTTTGCAGGCAACGGAACTGATTGCTCCGGACTGGATTGACTTTACGCATTACGATTACATTGTCATTGATGGCAAGTTTTATACTTTTGCTTACATTCCCTCGAACGGGTTCAGCCAGCGTGTCTATGCGGGCTGGGTGGCTACGTTCGTAAATGCTGGTGAAGGCATTGACGTCGATATGTTCTTTGAGCACATGTCCCGTGAAGCCGTCTTCAATAAAATCAGTACACAGCTTCGTCTGAGCCGTGCAAACGCCATGGACAGTCACGATACTGACTCTGACTATCAGGCACGTATGGAAAAAATTTCGTCCAGTGAATATATGCTGCGCGGCCTTTCCAGCGGCGAAGAGTTCTATTACTTGTCAATGCTCATCACTATCGTGGCAGATACAAAGAAGGAACTCGATTACAAGTTCGATGCTTTGAAAAAGCGTATCGAAGGTCAGAGCATGAAGATTCGCCGTGCGGATTTCATGATGGAAGAATGCTTCGATTCTTGCCTGCTTCCTCTTGCGAAAATCAATAAGGAGCTGGCAAAGAAATCTCATCGCAATCTTCTGACTTCGGGTGTTGCATCCTGCTATCCGTTCATCTCGTTTGAAATGCAGGACCCGGGCGGCGTTATGGTCGGTACAAACCATGTCAACAACTCTCTGGTCACCATCGATATGTTTGATACCCGCGCTCATGCAAACGCAAACGCCGTTATCTTGGGTTCTTCCGGTTACGGCAAGACTTTCACCGCACAGCTGTTCGCACTACGCTTGTCTGAAATGGACACGCAGGTGTTTATCATCTCTCCTCTGAAAGGTTTGGAGGACTACGGCGGCGGTTGTAAGGCAGTCAATGGTCAGTTCGTCTCCATGGACCCCTCTTCGGACAACAACATCAACATCATGGACATTCGCGCTCCTGACGATGAGGACGCAAAACTGCTGGATGATTATGAGGCTTCCGGCTCCTTCTTGACCAAAAAGATTCATACGATTCTTTCGTTCCTGCACCTGGTTGTTCGCAATATGACGCAGGAAGAAGAGCAGCTGATTGACGGCTGCCTGTATACGACATACGCAAAGTTCGGCATCACCCGTGATAACAACTCTATCTACGATAAAGATGGCAACTATAAGGTGATGCCGCTGCTGGAAGATTTGCAGGAAGAAATGAGGAAAAAGCCTGAACTGCATACCGTCTGCAACATCTTGAATCCGCTAATTAACGGTTCTATGGCTTGCTTCAATCACCACACCAACGTGGACCTTGACTCCAAGTACATCGTATTTGACTTCAATGGCATGAAAGGCTCTTTGCTTACCATGTCTATGTTCGTGGTTCTGGACTTTGTCTGGACGAAAATCAAAGAGGACCGTACACAGCGCAAAGCCGTATTTATTGACGAATGCTGGAAATTGATTGGCACTGACTCCAACGAGCAGGCAGCTGAAGACGTTGTTGAAATCTTCCGTACGATTCGTGCTTATGGCGGTTCCGCTTTTGCTATGACTCAGGATATTTCTCAGTTCTACGAATATAAGGGCGGCAAATACGGCAAGGCAATTATTGGTAACGCCGATACCAAAATCATCATGCACCTGATTCCGTCCGAAGCAAAAGCCCTTCAGGAAGCCATTCAGCTGACCAGCGTTGAGATGGAAGCGGTATCCAGCCTGCCGCGTGGTCAAGGTCTGGTTTGCTCTGCATCCGCAAAACTGTTCGTCGATTTTGTGGCCGATGACTATGAAGCCAAGGAAATCACAACCGATGCTAAGTCCTTCTACGAACGCCGCAAGGCTCTGGAAAAGAAAAAGCGGGAAGAAGAGAAGGCGGCGGAAAATATCGTCATTGATGTTGAAATGTGATATTTGAAACGTCAAAATAGGGCAAAGGAGCGCTGATTATTATAAAGAATGATACATTTTGAGTAAAGCTGTAAATGTACACGTTAAAATGTGTTCATTTTGCACTTTCAAAATGTGTCATTCTTTTTCTTTTATCCATAAAAAGGCACAATTCAATTTCACGTAAGCACAACGCTAATGCGTTTAATTTATGGTTCACAAACGGCAAAAGAACACATTGGTTCATTTTGCTAGAAATGAAAGGAGACATTTGTATGTCTGAGATTCACAATTCTGATATCCGCGAACTGCTGGATGCTATCCCCGTTATTCCCAATGAACTGATGGCCGAGTATCTCACTCGTCAATATCAGGTCAGCAAAAACATGGCACAGGAAATCATTTACAACGCTTGCCGTAAAGGCTCCAACCGCCGTCCGGCTTGCTATCCTACCAAAGAAGGGTTGGCGAAAGCCGATTACATCACGATGACGAGCAGTATCCGCAAGCGCTGCCGTGCTTTCCGCGTTGCATGTGAATTTTTGCCGGAGAGTCGTAATTTTACGATTCCCAGCGGCACTCCCTGGCTGTTGAGCTTCTGCTTCGATGGCAGTGTCTACTATGTTTGTGAATTTGAACGTGGCAACGAACTTATTTTGGGAGACACGATTCGGAGCCTTGGCATTCGTGAGGATATGATGCCGGTCACTTCCCGTATCGCAATCCTGGCTCCCGGCGCAAATCGAAAGCTTCTGAGTGAATGCGGGATTCGTTATTTCTGCATGGTCAGCGACAACTATGACCTGAATGTGACGGAACAAATTGACGACGAGGATGTTTGGAATGGCGTTCCCATCATTAAATGATTATAAACGTTGCATCGATAAAAACGATGTCAAACGCAACGCCGGTGATGATGCCCCTGAAGCCGAATATCAAGCCCCGGTTTTGTACAATGCATCGACAAAGTTCGTAAAAAGCAAGCTCCAAAAGGCAGTGGATGCTTTGAAATCGGTTCCGGATGATGTTCCCTTGAAAAAGCTGCCGGATTCCATTCGCAATGATGTCTCGATTGAGATTCTTAAAGCCGAGCGGTCAATCCTTGTCTCATTTGAGAGTGATGAAGCCCCTGCACCGTATCAGCGGAAAAACATTGAAACGTCAATTCCAAACGATTTCTGTATGGTTTCTATCCCTCAAAATGGCTTTCTCAAGCTCCGGTTTTCTTCCTTTTTGCCGCCTTTTCAGCATGAGTGGTACAGCCGCAAGGCAAAGGCGAAAGACGCTGTTGGGCAGTATTATCTTGATGCCGAATTCGATTACATCACGGAGGCTGCTATCAAGGCATTTATCGCTCAAAATGGGCCAATTAACCTGCCTTCCGAACAGCTTTTTCTCGTGTTTTGTCGCGGCGTTTCACCCACGAAAAAGAGCCCGATTGACAGCAACAATGTCTATACGGGAGCCATCACAAATGCCATTTGCAGGGTGCTCCAACACGGTGATGGATGGGATATGATGAGCTTCCTTTACACTGCAATTCCGACCGAATATGACCCGTATTTGGAAGTGATTCTTTGCTCAAAAGCCGACCTCTTCCATTGGCTTTAACGTAGTCCGGTAGTAACATTTTTAGGGATATAAAAGAGTAACATTTTTAGGTGTCAAATTTTCGTTCCCTAGAAATGTTACTCTTTCTTTTTGATTTTACGCGGTACGATATGAATTTCAGCCCTGCGATTCGTATGAGGTACGGAATCGAACGGACAACTTTGGTGGTACTATGACGAACGAACAAAAGCTTCTCGTATATCTCTATAGCGTTGATTCTATCCAGCACAAGCAGCTTGCCATTGCTCTCTCTGACATCCCATATCAATGCGTTACCAAAGCTCTGAGAGCGGCCAAAAAGCATGGGTATGTTGAGGTCTTTATGAGAGATGAATCGCGGTATGTGCGTATCTCTCCGGACGGTCTGAAATACATTCGAAGCACTCAAAAAGACGCTCTGGATGTAGACAAGCGGGCGGCTATGAAGCGGCGAATCAAAGGCGAGCAAGGACGGCTCACCAGGGTGGAAACGACACTCTGCATGTGCCGAGCAGCGGGAATTCAGCCTGCCAAGGAAGCTGGTATCAAGTTAATCGATGTGCTTGACCCCGAGCAGGATGCGACCCAAACTTTCATGAATGACTTCTTCTATGACAAAGGACTTCTTTTCCTGTCCGATGAAATCTCTGCAACCATCAAGGCAAGCAGCACGATGGGTGAGGAATACACGCTCGGTCAAAGCCGTCTGGTAGGTATCGTAATCAACCGCACAGGCATTTCTTTTCTCTACTGTACGCTCGATAAGCTGATGCGATGGGTTGTGTCTTACGAACAGCGGCGTGTAAGTGCAGTGATGGAACTCTTGAAATCCAGCTCACTTGCGGCAACGGACGAGGACTTCGCAACAATCTGCAATATGTCTCCTAAGTGCATCGTTATCGGCAAGACCTGCGCTATGGTTCCAAAAATCATTACTGGCGATAAGTATGGCAAAGCAATCGACAGCACTGATATTATCAAAGCCCATAACGCAACAAGGCTCTTGACGCTCACGAATCTCGAGCAAGTCTACAAGTACAGCTATTTCGTTCCAACAAGTTCTATCGGCGTGGAACTTCTTACTCGAACAGCAGCTTTAACACGAAACGAACTCAATGAAATGATTTCCGTGTGGCTGGATGAGATGGCTGGAAGCCATACAACCGTTACTACTGGGCGATATGTTGAAGCATACATCAATGAACAGAAATGCAAAACCATAACGCTGCCGGTCATTGAGTTTGAAGAACTCGAGTATCAAAAAAACGGACGAGTGCCTTATCATGTCGTTTGTGAGCGAGGAACGCAAGACGGTATCAGCCGGGCACTAGGAAGCAAAGTTCTCGATTTCAAGGATTTTGACAACATCCCAATGCCAGCACATAAATACGACGACGACGGAATTCGCCGCGATGGGATTAACCCATTGACGCATAATGGATACAATGAAGAGGAGATGGATGACCAATGATAGCGATTCGAGTATGTCCAACCTGCAAGCGCAAGTTTGAAGCTCGTGTGGGAGAACCCCAAACTTATTGTGAAGAGTGTCTTGAACTCAAAACCATGAGTGAATCGTCCGTGTTCTCTTGGTTCTTTGATGACAATGACTTCGATGACGATTTCGATATCTCGGAAGCTGGAAAAGAAGAAAAGGCGGAGACACAAGAGGGAAAGCAGAGTAGACAAGTATTTGACTTGATTCCGCCGCACAAGAAAAAGACAAGACGCATGGACAACGCTTTCTTCCAGGAAGCATTGAAAGGCTGACAGAAGGGGTGATGGAGCTACTTCAACCTCTCGCCTGGCAGGCTGGCAACACTTTGACCGCTAATCGTGAACTTTCATTTAACAAACCGGCTTCCAAATTGAGAAAAAGTGCAATTTATGGTATAATGCAGATATAGAAAAGAAAAATTGTACATACCTCTGACCACAAATCATTCAGATGCAATCCAATCAAAGTTTGAGGTTATCTAAATCAAATCGGAAGCATGTCCTATGAAAAGAAAGTTTTTAATTCCATACGCTGCAGCAACACTGGCAATGGCAGCCGCAATCTGCACTGCCGGAATACCTTCCGTTGCATTAGCAAGGACCTATGAGGGCTATAATGGAATGAAGCGTAGCTCGACGGCAGAAGAGACATTCCAGGAAATCAAAGTTCCTGCCTTTGCCTCCATCAAAGAAGTAACGGCGGAGGAAGCACGAAGCGTAGCTGATGGCATTATCGTTTTTGCATTTCCTACCTGCCCTTATTGCCGGAACCTGATGCCGGAACTTATCGAGACCGCAAAAGAGGAGGGAAAGACTCTCTACTATTGCCAGATTGATAACTACCGCGACAAGTATGAATTTGATGAGACTCTGAATGGCCCGGTCATGACCGTGGCTCCCGGAAAAGGGTATTATGAGCTTCTTGACTGGCTGAGCGATTATCTCATCGACTATACTGTGAAAGACGAGAACGGCGAAAGCATCAGTATCGGTGAAAAGAGAATCGGAGCGCCCACCATAATTACAGTCCAGAACGGGGCTCCTGTATCCTCCTGGAAGCTGAGCATGGTAGAGAATGCCGAGTTCCCTGACAATGCGTATACTCGTTGGAGCCAGGAAACGCAGGAAATCGTATCGGAGTCACTGCATCAATATTTTGCTGAGGAGGCATAAATCATGTCGAATATCACTGTTGGTCGAATCTTGCTTCTGGACCTTGTGTTCCTTGTTAATTCTGCTTTAACTCTTGTTGTTTTCAAGTTCGTTGGTCTTTTGGATGTTATGACTACACCGGCCTTGTTCTTTCATTTTGTTGGTTCTTATATTATCCTGGCATATTTCATGTTTTGGATTTATCCGCAGATTCTGGAAGACCGGGAAAACAACGACGACGATAAATAACCTGGTCGGAACCGTAGGTGCTTGAAACCGTAGGTACTTGCCTAAAGTTGGCGAAATGTACTTGCGGGAAGCGTAGCCGCAATAGACTACTCCGAAAGTACCGTAGGCCCGCATACCGTAGGTTATACAATGAAGCGTAGCTGTTTGTAAAGAAATGAAAGACGGATGACGGAAGCGTAGCCGCTGCCCGGTAACAGGCTGCCGGTTGCGTAGCTGCCATTCGTCTTTTTTGGTTTAGAGGAGAGACGAGAATGGTATATGAGGTAATCAGTCCACGCCCACATGGTTCAGAAACATTCGTGGGATTGCATACAGAATACCCGGAATGCATCGACCCGTTGAGCGTGCAGGAAGCGATGCTCAGCGGCGACAATAAAATCATATTCAAGGGCACTGAGAAAGAATATGAGGCGGTCAAGAAAAAGCTGGCAGCCAAAGTCAAGGTGACCATCATTAAAGAACAGAAAACGAAGAAAGGAAAATGATATGACAAAGACTGATTTCAAGAACACTTATGAAGCATTTATGCATTGCGATAAAAACAAGCTGGCGAAAGAATTTGCTGCCATGTATTCCGATAACGAGGAACAGGCGGCAGCAGTCAAGGAAGTCGATAGAGCATTTGCAAGAATGGAGACCATCACGCCAAAAGCAGTAAACCCGGATGAACAGAGTATCATTGTGGTTTGCAAGGGATTTGGCGATGAAGGCGATGACACTGTCTGCATCGAAGTGGAAGACTTCCGTAAATGGAGAGAAGAGCACCTGAAAGAATCTGAGCCCATCAGTGATGAGATGCTGACCTTTATGAGCACGGACGAAATCGAGAATGCAGTGATGAAACAGGACCTTCCCACGAAATATGCTTTTGAGCTCAGTGCTTGGAATGAAATTCTTAGCTGGAAACTGGCACCATCCAGCATCTACATCTATGGCCTTGAATTCTGCTTGTCCCGTGTGTTATGGGAAATGACCTTCTTTGGTGTAGATGCATCCGGCGTTGAGCTGGAAAAGGAAAAGCTCGATACGAGATTTGAGGAAGTGCAGAGGGCTTTTGATGAAAACAAGGGACCTCGAATCGGATTCTCGATTGAAGACATTGCCAAGAAACTTCTCGGTGATGACTATACCGAAGACTGGTATCCCGAAGAAGAGCAGGAGCGCGACCGCCGGAATATGGTTATTTCCTCCTATAAGGACAACAATGAAATGGAACGGCTGCTCATGATGCTTTAAGAGAAAACGAGAAGGGGAGATGAGGATGAGCGAAATCTTCGTGGCGGGAGATATCCATGGAAACTATCAAGGATTGATAGAATCTCTCAATGCAGCAGGCTGGCAGGAAGGCGATACCATCATCTGCGTGGGAGATGTCACCGACCGTGGAAAAGATAATGCCAGAACGGTGTCTTTTCTGCAAGAGCATGAATGTGATGTGAGATTGGTTCAGGGCAACCATGAGCTTCAACACAGGAAGATGCTTCAGTACTATCATGTGTTAATCAAAGTCCCCCAAATTCGGTTGTTTGCGGCAGGAATATTCAGAACATACAAGGAAGGATATACTTATCCCAAAACAAAAGAAGAACTCAAAGAGTATGAGTGCAGTGCTGATAAACGAATCGAAATTATTCAGGGAAAGCCTAAGACCTTCCATGCTTTTGTTCGAGCATTTATCGCTTATACATTAGCATGGGAAGACGATAGCCTTTGGAAGATTATTCTGTACTTGCTGGAAGTGATGTGCGGCAATCCCTATGATGCCGAAAGAACTATATACGAGTATCTCTCCTGTACAAGGAAACAAAGAGCAGCGTTTGAATGGCTTTGGAATCAGACGGCTACTGAGGTTAATATCGATTATACGGAACCATATAAGTATCAGCATATAGTGATTACGCATAATAATCCTTTTGGAAGATATTATAGCTATGACCCGGATGAGGTACGGTCTGGACACGATAAGACGCTCTATATCTTTGGACACATCCCGCATTCCGAAATTGTGAGATTCGACAGGGATTGTTCCGGATGCACTTATCTGGACATTGACACATCTCCGAACTCGGCTGGCGTCATTAAGCTGAGCGATTATCTCTAAGAAAGCGTAAGCACCATAGGGGCACAGAGCCTCTGTGGTGCTTTTTCTTTTTGTGCGGGTAAGTTCTCTCCTGGCTCGCACGGAAACGGAGCGCAGGCGACGGTTTTCTGGCGGTTGTGGGGTGGTAGAACAATCAGTCCGAAACTTTACCAAATCCAGTATACCACAAAAAGACGGGCACAGGCAAAAAAAGAAAGGAGCCACCCGAAGGTGACTCCAATAGTTTAGGTTCCTGTTTTAGCCGTGAAAAGCATCAGGCGGCAGACGGGGTATCCGTTGCTGCGTCAAAGAGCAGTGTGCCTTCGCCGTTATAGCTTGCGTCGTTCAGAGCGGCGTAGATGTAGTCAATGAAATAGCCATCATCACCATTGTAGGTGGACTTCATGGAGACAAGATTGCCGTTGTCATCATAGGTGTTCTCGAAGGTCTGTTCGAAGTTGCCCATCGTAGCATCTTTGCCCTGCTGTTTGGTCATATTACCATGCTCATCGTATTCGGTCGAGACCTCACTACCCTGACCAAAATAATAAGTGGTCTTGTTGTCGCTCACGCGCTTGTGATACACAATGTCATCTGCACCATCTTCGCTGACAGTCTCGATATACAGACTATCGGCGTCCATCGTATCAAAGTCGCGAGTCGTGGTCTGAACGCCACTGTCATTCGTGATGACCTCCGTAACAGGCAGCTCGTGGGTGTCATCATAGGTGTAGGCGGTGGAGTAGTTCAGATACTGCTCACCATCACTTACGGTGTAGGACTCTTCGCTCAGTTTCCGGCCGTTGTCATCATAGGTATACTGGCACACGATGGAAGGATTGCCATCCTCATCATCGCGTTCAATCAGGTCCCCGTGGTCGTTAAAAACCTGAGTGTACAGATAGTTTTGCTCGCCATTGAGGTAGGAGGTCATTTTCAGGACGTTGCCGTTCTCGTCCAGCTCTTTGATGATAACGGTGTCCATATCACTTGCTTTGTCGATTTCACGCATGAAAACCTCATTGCCGTTCTCATCGTACTTATGGACAGTAACAACGCCATCTTCATCATCAGCACTGTAGTGCATCGTCTCGGTGCTCAACAGCAGGTCCTCTGCAGCAGCTTCGTCTACATCAGTAACCTCGGAAGTCGCTTCCTCCGGCGTAGTCTCCTCAACCACAGAACTTTCAGCCGGGGCGGTAGAAGCTGCTTCGGAAGAGGAAGCGGCAGGCTTCTGAGTAGCGCATCCGGCAAGCATCAGGGCTGCAGCGGTTGCCACAGCAGCGGCAGCGGTCAGGTTTTTGTTTCTCATGTTCTTTCGTTCTCCTTCGTTTGGATAGTTTTTGCACAAATACTACATTGAAGTATTTGTTGTACAACTCCTATTATATCTGGCTCGCATATCCCGGCAAGCAAACAAGAATTACAAAATAGTAATTACAAGCCGTTTGCCTTCGGGTGGGCGGCTTTTTCTTTTGAAAAGATGTTTGACGAAACTTGCGAACGGCATACAATAAGTGTTGTACGACAGATAATAAACCGACATCAACCATTCATAATCTGACAAATTCAGACAGGCACCAATCGGGTGACCTGTCTTTTTTGTTGCAAGACCGCGTAATGCGGAGAAAGTCGAGGAAAGCTATGAACACCATTATGAACACTGCCGAATTCATCCGCGTTACCGACCTCCTGAAGAAGGAGAAAATTGCCAAAAATAGCGGCAACATATTTGCCGCTATGATGGCGATGCGCGAGAACCGCCCCGAAGCAATCTGCGCAGATGGCTTTAAGATGTCTATCCAGGCATCCGAAGACCACTACTGCCAGAAGGACGACGAGGGGAGCTACGTGAGCGTAGAAGTCGGGTTCCCGTCTCCGTCCGAGCCATTGCTCGACGAATATGGTGATGACGGAGTGTACGGCTATGTGCCGCTCACTGTTGTCGATGCCATCATCGCCAAGCACGGTGGAATCCTGCTCGATGAGCAGTAAGCCACTCTATCCAATTCCAGCATGACATTCGGCTGCACGCCGTATGCTCATATATGAAGCAGTTATCGTAAAAATGATAGCTGCTATTTTTATTTTACAAGCCTCGAAAATACGAGGAGAAAGAGAGTTTGTTATGAAAACCGCTATGAACACCAACATCAACACCAACACTACCAATTCCAATAAAGTTATCCCCGGCATCAATGACGTGGCTACCAAATGCCCTAAGGTCGCTGCCATGTGGAGTGACAAGAACGCCTTCTCTCCCAGTAAAGTGGCTGCGGGAAGCAGAAGAAAGTTCACATTTGTTTGCCCAGACTGTGGGCAGGAATTTGAAAGCAAAATCTTTAGTGTTGTTCGTTCGGTAATGAACGGTAACACTGGTTGCCCTGTTTGTGCAGGTAAAAAGATTGTTTCCGGCATCAATGACGTGGCTACCAAATGCCCTATGGCTGCTACCATGTGGAGCAACAAGAACGCTTGCTCTCCCAGCGAAGCACCTGCAGGCAGCCACAAAAAGGCCGTCTTTGTATGCCCTGATTGCGGACAAGAGTTTGAGTCTTCCATTTGCAATGTTGTCAATTCTTTGATGCGTTATCGTACCGGTTGTCCCGTTTGTCGTGGTTTGAAAGTGGTTTCCGGAATCAATGACTTAGCTACAAAGTGCCCTGCGGCAGCCAACATGTGGAGCGACAAAAACGCTTGCTCTCCCAGTAAGATATCTGCAGGCAACAACAAAATGGCATGGTTTGTCTGCCCCGACTGCAAACAGGAGTTTAAGGCTCCCGTTTGCAACGTCGTCAATTCTTTGTTGCATGACAATACCGGTTGCCCTGTTTGTGCAGGTCGCAAGGCTGTTTCCGGCGTCAACGATTTGGCGACCATGTATCCAAAAGCTGCTGCTATGTGGAGCGGCAAGAACGATTACGCTCCCAGCGAAATTCCTGCTCGTTCGTCCAGACGCGCCATTTTTGTGTGCCCCGATTGCAAGCAAGAGTTTGTGACAAGCATCCACAACATGACGCGGGCTATTGCGTCCGGTGTTACTTGCTGCCCCAATTGCAGGCTGCGGGGGCGTGCCATCAACGCAGCTCGCAAGGACGAGTACGGTTCTCCGAAATCTGTCGGCACTACGATGACGATGAAGGATGGCAGCAAAGCCACCTGCACCGCTTATCATGGTGTCAACAACATCACGGTGGAGTTTGAAGACGGGTTCGTTTTGTACCATGCTCGCTGGAACCAATTTGTCCGTGGTGTTCTTCACCACGGTCAGAAAGCTACTGAAGAATAATAAAAAAAGCCATCTAATACGAAGTTGGCTTATAAATGTAGCAGCTATCATCTTCCTGCAATGGGGGATGATGGCTGTTTTTTATTGCAAGCCTCGAATGTTACGAGGAGAAAAGAGGATAATTATGAATACTTTTGTGAAGGTTATGCATGCCAACACCTGCAATTGCGCTGCTTGCACTCCTGTTCCGACTCTTGGCATTGAGATGCCGTATGAGGAAGAGGAAAAGAAAGCTACTAAAACTAGAAAGACTCGCCAAAAACTGATTGTTGGAGAAAACGATTTGGCTACGGTCGCTCCTGAAGTTGCCGCAATGCTGAGTGAGAAAGATAAGCACTTTGCTTTTGAAGTTACTGCTGGAAGCAACAGGAAACTTACTTTTGTCTGCCCTGACTGCAAGAAAGAGTTTGAGGCTAAAATTTGCAGTGTCACAATAGCAGTTTGCCCATGTCCTTATTGCCGCAAAGTAAAAAAAGCGCGTCGCAATCCGAAACCTATTGTTGGAGTTAATGATTTGGCTTCGCAATGCCCACAGGCTGTAGCAATGTGGAGCGAAAAGAATAAATGCTACCCAACAGAAGTTTTCGCCCAAAGCACTAAGACTGCAATTTTCAATTGCCCAAAATGTAAGCACGAATTTGAGACGACTGTCACATCCTTTGTGAAAAGCATCAAAAAATCGAAAGGCAATACTACTGGCTGCCCTATCTGTAATGGGACTAAAGTTGTTGTTGGCTACAATGATTTAGCTACGACCTGCCCCCAAGTAGCTGCTATGTTAAGCAAAAAAAACGCTGACTTTGCAACAAAGTACACTATGGGAAGCAATGCGGTTGCAAGTTTTACTTGTCCTGATTGCAAAAAAGAGTTTGAGGCTAAAATTTGCAAAGTCACAAATGTAGTTTACCCATGTCCTTATTGCCGCGATACGAAAATTCTCGCTAATCATATGGATTTGGAAACTTACTTAAAGAAAAATAATCGAGAGGATATTCTTAACTGTATTCGTCCAGATAGTCCGTATCAGGCAAGTGAAGTTTCTTATTCCAGCAACAAAACATTATTTCTTAATTGCCCTGAATGTGGTAATAAATGGGTGATTTCAGCCAATTATCTGACTGCACAAGGCATTAGTTATATGTGTGGTAATTGTAATCAAACGACAAATTTTATTTCCAAGCCAGAGCAGTATGCTGTTCGTATTGCAATGGGTTTTGCAAGGGAAAACGGAGTTCCAAATGCATTCGATGAAGTTCGTCACATTTTTGGCTATAACAACAAATATGGTGTAGATTTTGTCGATAACACTCGCAAGGTTTGCATGGAGTACAATGGTGTATATTGGCATAAAGACAAAAAAAGAGTTGATTGCTATAAATTCATCAAAATCCATAATGCCGGATATACTTTTATTCGTATACTGGAACCGGGCTTAAAAGCTTTTGACAAAAAATATGACATTGTATTGCCAAAAAACTACAAACACGGTAACGAGTATGAATCAAAAATCATGGAGGACCTTGGCTATAAGCTTATTTCTTTATTTGAGGAAATCTATAATTACAAGGCCACTCCTGAAATTCAAAAATTAGTCGATTTTAAAGAATTCGAAAAGTGGTACGATATTCATCGCAAAAGAATTTCTGCAAAAGCTACCGAAAACGCAGCAAAGAAAGCTGCCTGATAAATTACAAGACCTCTGACGAACTCGGTCGTCTTTTCATATAGATAGCATTTCCTGCCGTTCACTCCTAACCGGGTGGACGGCTTTTTCTTTTGCCAACTACTTGCCATACGTCAATTTCATGCATGAATTACAAAATAGTAACCGTTCCATACAACCGCTGGCGATAACTACCAGTTGTAGTGTATTTGATTGGACTTCAAAATTCTATTTTATTCGCACATATTGCAACTTACGGTTGTATTTGTTATACTAATAACAACCGATAACAACCGACAAGGCGCAAATAACAACTATTAGGTGTTACAGCCGACTGAGGAGGCCAACCATGGCGAGCGAAAGAGTCATTCTTCATGCCGATATGAACTGCTTTTATGCAAGCGTCGAGATGGCCTATAACCCAAAGCTGCAGGGAAAGCCGATTGCGGTGTGTGGCGACCCGGAACGGCGAAATGGCATTGTGTTGACCGCCTCGTATCCGGCTAAGCGAATGGGAGTTAAAACTGGAATGCCCTTATGGGAAGCACAGCAGCATTGCCGAGATATCATTTTTGTTCCGGCTCACTATGACCTCTATACCAGATTTAGCGGATATACCAGAGAGATATTCCTCAGATATTCCGACATGGTTGAACCGTTTGGCTTGGATGAAGCATGGCTCGATTGTACCGCAAGCCGGTCTCTCTTTGGAACAGGGGAAGAAATAGCTAAACAAATCTCCGATACCGTCAAGGATGAACTCGGCATTACCTGTTCGGTCGGAGTCAGTTGGAATAAAGTCTTTGCGAAATTGGGGTCGGATTATAAAAAGCCGGATGCTACCACCGTCATATCAAGGTTAAACTGGAAAGATATCGTGTTCCCGCTGCCTGCCACGGACCTTTTGTATGTCGGGTCCAGAACGGGAAAAAGCTATCAAACTACTGTATCCATACAATCGGTGATTTAGCAACTGCCAATCCAAACTTCCTGAAAGAGAAACTTGGAAAAATTGGCCCCATGTTATGGGGATTTGCGAATGGTCTCGATACAGGAACAGTAGCAAAATACGAGGGCAGGGAAGCCCAGGCTCCTATCAAGAGCGTTGGCAACAGTTGGACCACGCCAAGAGACCTCCTAACTGATGAGGATGTCTGGATAGTTCTCTACCTGCTCGCGGAAAGTGTCGCTGCGCGGCTCAGAGAGAACCATTTCCGATGCCGAGGCGTAGAGGTGAGTCTCCGGGATTCCAGCCTTTTCTCTTTTGAGAGACAGTGCAAGCTCGGCCAGCCAACGATGCAGGAAAAGGATATTGCGGAGGCAGCTTACCAGCTGTATAAGAAGAACTACCGGTGGAGTGAGCACCTACGCTCAGTTGGCGTGCGTGCCATTGACCTGCGGCCAGATACGGAACCAAACCAGATATCTTTTGAGTACAGCGCCGAAAAGCAGGAAGAGACCGAGCGGCTTGAATCCGCGATTGACGGGATACGGAACCGGTTCGGATACTATTCCGTACAACGAGCCGTCATGTACAAAGACCGGTTTCTCTCTCATTGTGACGCCAAGGGAGACCACACCATACACCCACACGGGTATTTGCAGGGAAGCACAGGGGAGCATCTAATCTATGTCAGAACCAAGAATTAAGAAATATGTCGAGGTCATTGCCGATTTCTCTCCTGAAGGCATATTAACGCCTCAGATAGTCATCTGGGACACGGGCCAGAGATTCGATATCACCTGCATCTCGGAAGTGTTGCCCCGGAAATACTCGAAAACTGGCGGAGTAGGAGTTCGCTATACCTGCCAGATAGGAAGAGCCAAAACATATCTGTTCTTTGAGGAGGACAGGTGGTTCGTGGAAGCAAAGGAAAATGCTGCAGCCGGAGACCCCTGCTAAAAATCGAAGAAATAATCGCCCGTCAAGACTCCACCAACTTCCATGGTCGAGTTTGGGTCGGGCTTGCAACCAGATTTGCAGCAGAATGACTCCATTTCGGGCGTCAACACAGATTGGATAATAATGCGGTGTACGCCGTTTTCTTCGCAGATTTTCTTTAAGAAATTGCGGCAAGAATTCCCCCTCATTCATGTGGGGGATGAATTGCCGTTTTACTGTATGAACTTGATTTTTTATTGTAAATATGTTATAATATCAATATGAAATCAAGACCGTATGTAAATGCAAGAACCTGCGTTTACAATCTAAACTATCATATCGTTTGGTGTGTAAAGTATCGCCGTAAGGTACTAACGCAGCAGGTTTCCGATTATCTGATAAACGATATCCATGGCATTGCAAAAGAAAAAGGGTTCACTGTGATAGAAGCAAAAGTTGGAGATGGCGACCACGTTCATGTGTTTGTATCGGTTCCACCGAAATTTTCCATCACAACAATTGTTTCTTACCTAAAAGGAATTACAGGTCGCCACTTGTTTATGTCTTTTCCGGAAATAAAGCAAAAACTTTGGAAAGGTCATCTTTGGAATGATAGCTATTTCGTGGAAAGCATCGGCTCCACGAGCAGCGAAAACATCATTCGTTACATTGAAAGACAATCAAACCATTGCATGTGAGGTGAGCAATCAATGCCTGTTGTAAAGCTAAATCGTGCAATAAAATATAGAGCATATCCTACCGAGGGACAGGCTGTATTGCTTGCCAAAACCTTCGGTTGTGTTCGCTTTGTGTGGAATCGCATGCTCACTGACGCGCAAACCTTTTTGGATGAAGCCGGTGTGTTTTTTATTCCAACACCCGCTAAATATAAAAAAGAGTTTCCCTTTCTCAAAGAAGTGGATAGTCTTGCACTTGCAAACACACAGCTTGATTTGAAAGATGCGAACAAACGGCATTTAGAGAACCCAAAAGCTGTTGGCATTCCAAAATTAAAAAGCAAGCGCAAAAGCGGAATGTCGTATACAACAAATAACCAAAAAGTGCAAAATAAAGACGGCAAAATCAAAGACACACTTTATGTTGTCGGCAATCTTGTTCATTTGCCAAAGGTTGGTGATATAAAAGTCAAAGTACATCGCCAACCGGGTGCTGGTTGGATACTGAAAGGTGCCACCGTCAGCTGTACTCGCAGCGGTAAATATTTCATTTCGCTGTTGTATGAATTCGTGAAAGATATCCAGTCTGTTGTTCCCACCAAAGAGAAGTCTCTTGGTTTGGATTATTCCTCTCACGACTTTTATGTTGACAGCAACGGCAAAGTTGCTAACTATCCGCAATTCTATCGTCAGAGTGAAGAGAAACTT
>UMCP01106694.1_pt1 | contig 19729 bp, 19 predicted proteins | sample 1964261 | NCBI WGS metagenome assembly UMCP01 (sample SAMEA4835971, study PRJEB28245) | human gut metagenome | biome: gut microbiome; material: fecal sample | place: Denmark | collected 2008
CCACGCTAATTAACAAATAAATTCATGCGTAGCCCCTGGCAGTCTCGTCCGATCTGACGGAATTAATCTATCCTTTAGGTTTTTCCTTTAGCATGAGCGGATTAACCTATCTCGCTTGAAATTACTATTTAATTCATTTCTAGGAGTTCTTTTCATGGATCAGAATGAAGTACTTTTTGACAGAGCCCAGAAGTCCATCCCCGGCGGTGTGAACTCCCCGGTTCGTGCCTTCCGTTCTGTCGGCGGCGCTCCCCGCTTTATCAAAAAAGCATTAGGGCCGCACATGTACGACGTCGAAGGTAAGCAGTACATCGACTACATCGGATCTTGGGGTCCTATGATCCTCGGTCACAACAATCCTCACGTCATTGAAGCTGTCAAAGAAGCCGTTGACAACGGCTTGAGCTTCGGTGCTCCGACCGTCGTTGAAATTGATATTGCCGAAGAAATTAAGCGTCTCATTCCTTCCGTTGAAGAAGTCCGTCTCGTCTCCTCCGGCACCGAAGCCGGCATGAGCGCCATCCGTTTGGCTCGCGGCTACACCGGCCGCAATAAGATTGTGAAGTTTGAAGGCTGCTACCACGGCCACAGCGATTCCCTGCTGGTTAAAGGCGGCTCCGGCTTGCTGACCTTCGGTACACCGAGCTCTGCCGGTGTCCCCGCTGCTGTCACAAACGACACGATCGTTCTGGAATACAACAATCCCAAACAGCTCAAAGAACTCTTTAACAAAGAGGGCGACGAAATCGCCTGCGTGATCGTTGAAGCAGTTGCCGGCAACATGAACATGGTTCCTGCAACCCAGGAATTCCTCGAAACCATGAGGGAAGAAACCGCTAAGCACGGAACCGTTCTCATCGTCGACGAAGTCATGACCGGTTTCCGTGTTGCACTCGGGGGCGCCCAGTCTCTGTACCACATCGATCCGGACATCACGATGTTCGGTAAAGTCATCGGCGGCGGTATGCCGGTTGCAGCTTTCGGCGGTAAACGCGACATCATGAACTGCGTTGCTCCGTTGGGCCCCGTCTATCAGGCAGGCACCCTCTCCGGCAACCCGGTCGCCGTTGCCTGCGGTCTTGCCACGCTGCATGAAATTCAGCAGCCCGGTTTCTACAAGCGTCTTTCCGAACAGACCGCCAAGCTCGTCAAGGGCTTAGGCGCGATGGCTAAGAAGCACGGCGTGGCCTTCTCTGCCCAAAGCATCGGCGGCATGTTCGGCATTTACTTCCGCGGAAAATGCCCAACCTCCTTCAAAGAAGTCATGGAATGCGATGCCGATCGCTTCAAGACTTTCTTCCATGCCATGCTCGATAACGGTGTTTATCTGGCTCCGAGCATTTACGAAGCCGGTTTCGTCTCCATTACCCATGACGACTCCGTTATCGCTCGCACGCTCGAAGCGGCTGACAAGGCCTTTGCCGAAGTCAAACGCGTACATGGTTAATTTGTTCAGTTAGATACATTGTTGTTATGAGATTTGCTTGGCTTTTGCGCTTCCTTTTACTTTTCTTTGCCGTCTTTGCTCTAAACGCACAGGCTCTTCCTTGGAAGAAAACCGAAGCGGTCAAAGCCGAGCTTATCTCTCAAGCAACGTCCGTCCAGCCCGGAAGCTCCATCCGCTTAGGCGTTCTGCTGACCCAAGAGCCCGGCTGGCACACTTATTGGAAAACGCCCGGTGACACCGGGCTTCCGACTACCATTGACTGGACGCTTCCCGAGGGCTGGAAAGCAGGCCAGATTCAATGGCCAACGCCGAATCTTTATGTCGTCGGCGATCTCACCAACTTCGGATACGAAGACTCTGTTCTTCTGCCCGTTTCAATTTCCGTTCCCGCATCTGCCAAGGAAGGAGATTACGTCGCAAAAGCGAATGTCTCCTGGTTAGTGTGCGCGGAACAATGCATTCCGGGAAGCGCTTCGTTCGACGTTCCCGTTAAAGTCTCGAAAACTGAACCGGCTCCCTCTCCGAACGCCGGTCTCTTTCAAACAAATGAAGGCTTAACGCCGGCTCCGTTAAAAACGGTCTCTGCAAAGGTCGACACTTCTAATCACGCTTTATCCGTCACATTTAAAACTTCAGAACCGTTCAATCATTTTTATGTATTTACCGAAGGCGAAGGAGCTGTTGACTACAAAGCACCTCAATCGGTATCTAAAAACGGCGATGAAGTCACTGTCCGACTTCAAGGCACGGAAGAACTGAAAGCCGGTGACACTTTATCCGGCGTCTTTGCCGCTGACGGCGGCCCCGCTAAAGGCGGCTGGTCCGGCAGTTTCTCTCATGTTTTAGTAACTGGAACCGTGACACCCCCGTCGGCTTCCTCTGACAACACGGACGTCAACCTAACGGTTTGGCTTGCAGCCGGAATGTCTTTCCTCGGCGGCTTGATTCTGAATCTGATGCCCTGCGTCTTCCCCGTTCTCTCATTGAAAATGCTCAGCCTCGTTGAGCATCGCAAAGACGGGAAGCTGGCACTGCACGGTCTTTCTTTTACTCTCGGCGTCCTCATTTCCATGACGCTTTTAGCCGGCGCCTTGATCGCCGTAAAAGCGGCTGGAGCCTCCGTCGGCTGGGGCTTCCAGCTGCAGTCGCCTTGGTTTGTAGCGTTGCTGGCGCTCCTTTTTGTCACGATCACCTTGAACTTGGCCGGCGCCTTTGAATTTTCCGGCGTAAGAATTGCCTCTACGGGTCAGACTTCCGGTGCCTCCCTGGCCGGCAGTTTTGCAACCGGTATCCTGGCCGTCGTCGTTGCCTCCCCGTGCACGGCCCCGTTCATGGGCGCCGCCTTAGGCTACGCACTTTCTGCCTCTGCACTGGAATCTTTTGTCGTCTTCGTTTGCCTCGGTCTTGGCATGAGCCTCCCCTGGCTTCTGCTGGCGCTGTTCCCTTGCCTGACTGCCTGGCTGCCGCGCCCGGGACGTTGGATGGGTATATTCAGAACAATCATGGCCGTTCCGATGGCCCTTACCGCACTTTGGCTTTTCTGGGTTCTTTGGCAGCAAGTGTCGCTCTCGGCACTCGGAGTCTATCTCTGCGCTGCTGTACTTTTAGCAGTCGCTTTGATTTTGTACGGCCGCCTGCAGTTCGGCAAAGCAGCTTCAAAAGGCTTCATGGCTTTGGCTTTTATCCTCGGCGCCGGCGCATATGCCCTCGCCGCTTCTCCGCTGCTTGAGCGTGCACCTGTCGAAGTAAGCACAGCCGACGCCTGGTCCCCGACGGCTGTCCGAACTGCCCTTGATGAAGGACGTCCGGTTTTTGTCGACTTCACGGCTTCCTGGTGCGTGACTTGTCAGGCAAATAAACTTGCCGTGCTGGATAGGGAAAATGTTCAGAAAGCCTTTAAAGAGCACAACGTTAAATTTCTTATTGCCGACTGGACCAATCGGAACGCTGAAATTTCTAAGACTTTGGAATCCTTCGGCCGAACCGGCGTCCCGCTTTACCTGCTCTACTCTCCGGACGGAACTGCAAAAATCCTCCCGGAGCTTCTTACTCAGGACATCGTGATTGACGCACTAAAAACACTTCCTAAAAGCGCGTCAAAGTAGGCATGCATTTTCACCATATTGAGTAAGAATCAAGGAGTTAACTCACTATCTAAGGGTTTTTACGGAGTATAGTTTCTCTAGCTTCTGAAGTGGAGAAATAACATGATTCTTAGAAAATTAACCCTTGCTCTCAGTGCCGTCGCACTGAGCTTTTCCGTATCTGCATTCGCCCAGCAAACTGCTCCTCAGCCCGACCAACAAGCTCCGACAAATCCTGCCGGTGAAGTCATCGGCAAGTTAGCCACCATGGGGCACATGCAGTTTGGAGACTTTCCGGTCACCCAGACAGAACTCGACAGAGCCAGTGAGTTTGTTCAGGCTCGTGCAGCCCAGACCGGCAAGACCATCACTCGTGATCAGTCTCTTGTCGCTTTAGGCTACATCGCCGGCCAGCTCGGCGTTTTCATGCAGCTCCAAGGCAACGGCAACGCCCAGCAGCAGGCTCCCGATGACGACTTAGGCCCGACACCGCAGGCTGTTCCTGCTCCTCAGGCAGCGCCTCAGGTCGCACCTCAGACAGCCCCTCAGACTGCTCCTCAGCCCGCTCCTCAGCCCGCTCCTCAACCGGCACCGCAAGCAGCTCCGGCCGCTCCTCAAGCCAACAACCAGCTTCCTCCGGGAGCAGTACAGGCCCAGCCGATCGAAATCGTTCCTAACGGCATGATGATGGGCAACGGTCAGATGATGGGCAATGCCCCGATGATGATTTACGCCCCTGAAGTCGGTGCAACCGGTCAGGCTCCGGCAGCTGCCCCTGCACAAGCTCCGGTTCAAGCTCCTGCTCAGGCTCCGGCTCCCCAGTCTGCACAGCAGTAATTCAAATCGGGCTTCCTAAAAGCCTATAGTTATAAGCCTCCGTTCGCCGCGGAGGCTTTATTTTTGGGATAAAAAATGTCTGATATCGAAATGGACCCGCTGGCTAACCGCTCATCTTCCGGGTTGGATTACAGCACGCTTTTAGAAAAACTCCTGCAGCAGAACGGATATTCCTCCGATAACAGCAAACACGGGCTAAAGAGCGCGCTCAAAGACTATGAAGCCGTATTTCATAACGGTGCCCCGAAATGGCTCGATCTTGTTTGGCCTTCGATCGGCGTGAGCCTTGTCCACTTAGCCTTGTCGTTTAAACAGCCTCTTCCAGAACAGGTCAACCTTCCGCAAGAAGCATTAAAAAACGGTCTTCACTGATTTGATCAGCAAAGACCGCAAGCTTTGGGAGAGTACAGCTTATTTACTTCTTCCACCCATAGAAGTCAGTAAGAACATCCCAGGCCAGCTTTTGAAGGAACTTGGCATCCTCTGGTTTCAGAGGTTTCTCGCATTCACCCAAATAAGCCATCCCCTCGGGACTCTTCTTGAAGAGCAGTCCGTAAAGCATTGCGCCGTATAAGTAAGAACCGGCTGCCGTCGGATGGCTTTTATCTTTTTGATGCATCACCAGGTCCGGACGCTGCTTCAGACTTTCGGCAAAGGCCAATCCGACCGGTAAAACGATCGCATCACTTTCATTGGCCGCTGAAATGATTGAATCTGCCAGTTTCTTAGTATCTTCGGGCTTGTTCTGACGAGCCCAGGTATCAACCACAATCGGTTCGGCTCCTTTTGCCTTAACTGTGGCGACGTGCTGCTTCAGGAATTTCTTGAATGTCGGAATGCTTTTTTCTGCGATCGGCTCTGTGGACATGCCCTGCAGAATGACCACGTCAAACATCGGATTGATCAGGTTGCCCTTCTCGTCCTTCTTGACATAGGGATCCATCTCATGAGGACCCATGTATTGCTCTACATCATGATAAGAAAGACGGCCGGAGCTGATCGTGACAATGCGAGCTTTCCAATCTTGTTTGTTTTCGCGTGTCAGCCCTCTTAAATAACCGTGAACACCGCAGTTGTAGAAGCTGTAGGAGTTGCCGACGATCAGGCCGGTTTTCGGGGAATGATTTTTAATATCGGTAACTTTCGGAGCAACCGAGTTTTCCAGAGCAAAGGCGGAAGAACACAAAAGCGCAGCGGTTAAAGCGGGAATGAGGATTTTTTTCATTTGATTCTCCGACGGGCCCTTAGACGGGCCCGTGTGTTCAGATAGTTAGCCTAAGAAAACTACGTTGGCGACGACGACGGTGATCATACCGGCCAGCATCGGGATCCAAGTACGGCGAACGATGGCCATCGGGGAGACACCGGCAGCACCGGCAACCGCAATGATGACGCCTGCCACAGGAGACATGGCGCGGAGCATACCGGAAGCGAACTGCATCGGGGTAACGAAGGCAGCAGCAGAACCGCCCAGACCGCTGGCAACATCAGGAGCCAGAGCTGCGAAGCTGGAGAAGGCACCGACACCGGAACCGGTCAAGAATGTCACGATACCGACAACAGCTGTAAGCACGGCTGTCATACCGTTGAGGCCTAAACCCATACCCTGAGCGTGTGTAATCAGTGCAGAGATCAAACCTGTAACTTTCAGGCCGGTAGCAAAGAATTCAGCGCAGATAATCAGAGCAACGATGGAGGAGAACATTCCGCCCATGGCCTTGAAGATGAAGGCACCGTCGGCAAGAACCGGTTTGTAATCGCGGCGTCTGATGAGTTCAATGATGACAGTAAGGACCCAAACGAGAAGCAGAGCAGAGATGGTATTGAGCTTAACAGCAGAATAAACGAGCTTACTGAAGATGATCATCAATGCGATCGGAAGGACCGGAAGGATAGCGTACCAGGCGGGAACATTGCGAAGGTCGTCTTTCTTGGTCAGGATGGCGTCAGAATAGACGTCGTCGTTCTTCTTGTCATAGTACATCTGAACAAAGTAATGGCAGATAGCAACAACGATCAAAGTCGGGATGGCAACCGGAAGCTGGCACTGAACGAAGTAGATGATCGGATCCAAACCGGCTGTCTGAGCAGCAAGGTTAGCAGTACCGGAGGCTGGCCCTAAGGTCATACCGGCGGATGTACCGATCACGGCAGCAGAAGCAGCGGGCGAGCAGCCGACAGCGCGAAGAATCGGGAACAGAGCAACCAACAGCAGCATTGCAAGACCCGCAGCACTCGGAATCACCGTGACCAGAGCTTGGCCGATCAGATAGCCCATGACCAGAACAAGGTACGGGGAAGACAGTGCGTCCAAAGGTTTAACACAAACGCGAACCAGAGCGTGAGCAGCGCCGATTCTGTCCATGTAGGCAGCGTAACCGCCGGCGACCATAATCAAAAGACCGATGCCGGAAGTCTGTTTAGTTGCGATAGAACGAAGCAGTTCGAAAATATCGAACCATACGAATCCGGAAGGCTTAACACCCTTCGGCAGAAAACCGTGAACACCGCAGATCACGGCAAAGCTGATCATGGCCAAGCCGGCAAACAGCAGGACCATAGAAGTAGACAATCTTTTAATGATTGCCCAGCCCGCCAAAACAGTGACGACCAGGGCAAACCAAGGCAGAAGTACTGTCATGATTATTCTCCTAAGGTTTCAAATTCTTTATTTAATTTATCGAGGGAAGATTGGATAAACGCTTTCTTGTCAGCCACCCATTGTTCGTTGAGATGGTTTTCGGCTGTCTGCTCTTTGAGCATTCTTTCCAGCCCAGCGGGCTGAGGTCCGCCAAGTGTCTTACGGTTGTGAACGATAGAAACAGGGTTTAATGCTTCTCTGAATTCTTCCTCGCTCATCGGGAACTTCGGATCGCCTTCAGGGAATTCTTTCTCGATGACTTCCTTGTAGATTTCCTGCATCTTGGCGTACGGGAAGTCGAGCGGAAGAATGTTGTTGGCGCGAGCATAGGAAACAATGTGGCTGGCAGCGTGGTGGCCGATACGGAACGGAACGCCGTATTCCTTCATCAGGCGGTCGGCAACTTCCTGGCTGGCCGTCCAGTCGCTGTTAAGTTCTTCTAATGCACGATCTTTGTTGATCACGAGTGCTTTGAGAACTCGGTTAAACATAGTAAGAACTTTAACCGCATGAAGAGCCAGAGCACTGTTGAGTGTCTGATTCTTCGGGTCAATCATGCCGCTCTGGAGATTGTGAGCACGGAAGAACTCGGCCTGAGCTTCGCCGATCACGGAAGAAGATTCCGTTCTGCAGTTATTCACTAAGCCGGGATTGCGTTTCTGCGGCATAGCAGAAGAAACATAGGTGTTGTCTCCGCCTTCCTGCAGAAGAATCCAGGGACGAGCCTGAGCGTACTGAACCATCAAGTCTTCCAGGAAAACATTGATGTGCAGGCAAATACCGGTAAGGATCGCTGCGAATTCTACGGGCAGATCGCTCTGACCTACTTGAGTTGCATCGTAGGCATTTTCCGCAATGGCTTCAAAGCCCAGGCGTTCGCACATTGCTTGGCGATCAAGCGGCCAGCAAGTGCCGTTTAAAACGGTGCTTCCCATCGGGCAGCGGTCCAGACGAACATAAAATTGGCGAAGCTTCTGAGCATCGCGGCTGAAACCGGCCAAAAATGCGAGCAGATAGTGTGCCAAACTGTTCGGCTGAGCGGCAACGCCATTGGTGTAATTGGGGACGACGGTTTCACGGTTTTTGTCTGCCAGGTCCGTCATTGTTTCCAGCACGGTGTTTAATGCATCACCGACTTCGAGAACATGGTCTCTGAGGATAGCGGAGCGATAAGTCGCATGCATATCCTGACTGGAACGTCCGGCGTGCATCAAAGTAATGACCGGATCCGCTTTTTTGAGCATTAAGGGTTCAAACGTGATGTAAGTTTTAGCTCTCTTCGTCGGATCAGCGTCTCCGTCAGCTAAAACTTCACGGAGTGCCTTGGCCGCTTCTTTAGCAATTGGCATCGGCAAAAGACCTTGACGAGAGTTGATCACGAGGGTGGCTTTATTAATTTCGCCTAACCAGAAGAACTCGTCTCTGACTGTCATCTGTTTTGTCTCCTATGTTTTGAGGTTGTTTTTCGTTATTTTGATTGTCAGCTCTCAAAATCGACAGGCGAAATCGGAAACGCTACTTTGCGTTTTGCGCAAAGTACTTGCGTATTTATCGCTTTTGTTAGAAAGTATGTACAGATCCTCGATTCCTTTTTTCTCTCATCATGTCAAAACTAGACGACCTCAGTGCATGGCGCTTGTTCTGCAGTTTGTGCAATACCCGAAACTTTTCTGATACTGCCGGAGAGTTTGACGTAGAAGTCTCGACGGTCTCCCGCGCTCTGACTTCCCTGGAAAACGCCCTAGGACAGACGCTCATTCTCCGAGTGACCAGACCGCTTCAGCTTACGGAATCAGGCAAAATCGCCTACGAACATGCCTCAAATATCCTTCTTCAGCACGAGGAAATGGTCAAAGAACTAACGCAAAGTTCAGCCGGCATGGCGGGCAAAATACGTCTTTCTTTAGCACCGGGCTCTGTTGCAGTCTATATTCCGATGCTGATGGAATTTAACTCCCAGTACCCTGAGATTGTCTTTGACATCGTCGGAGGCGGAAATATTCAGGACATTCTTCAGTACAAAGCCGACATTTCCGTCGCAAGCTTTAAATCAAAAGACCCGCGGATTGTGTCGTTCTCCCGCGGACGCAATGTATACGTTCCGGTCGCCTCTCGGCACTACATAGAAGAGCACGGACTGCCCCTTCATCCTAAGGATCTGGCAGCGCATACCCTCTTGGTCTATGACGGAACAGTCCGTCCTGCGACCCGTTATTTAGAAAACGGTGATCGGCGAGAAGAAGTCCGGTGGAAACAAGTGCTCAGGGTTTCCAATATTCTTGCAATTAAAAAGTCTGTCATCGACGGACTGGGAATCTCGGTAGATTTACCGCTTTTCCATTGTGCTCAGGAAATCGCCTCCGGTGTATTGGTTCCGATTCTTCCCGGCTGGGTACATCCTCCGGTTGAGTGCTTCGTGTGCACCTCTAAAACCAATTGGCGCATTCGCCGCCACCGCGTATTTCTGCAGTGGTTCCAAACGCGCCTGGTTCAGTTCTTCAAGAGCAAAGAGGATATGGTTGCGCCCTTCTGGGACATTCCGCAGCGCACCATTGTCAACGAAATTTAGAGGCCTCTTGCAGCATTGATCGCGTCGCGAGTTTGCATTGCGACCTCTCTGGCCTTCTCCTTGAAGTCTTCTCCGGAAGAAGCATAAAGAACAGCGCGGCTGGAATTGATCACCATGCCTGTCTTTTGTGCATTCATACCGCTCTGAACACAGGCATTAATGTCTCCGCCCTGGGCTCCGATGCCCGGAACAAGGAAATTCAATTCCGGCGTCAGTGCACGAACGCTGGCAAGTTCCTTCGGATAGGTTCCGCCGATCACGAGGCCAAGCTGTCCTGTCGTATTCCACTGCTCCACTTTTTCCGCCACAACGTGGTAAAGAGGCCGGCCGCCGTAGTTAAGCATCTGGAAGTCATCTCCGCCTTTGTTGCTAGTGCGGCAAAGAATGAAAGCGCCTTTGTCCGGATACTCGAGGTAAGGTTCGACAGAGTCAAAACCCATGTATGGAGAAAGCGTGACGCAGTCGGCGCCGAAACGCTCGAAGGCTTCCTTCGCATAATGCTTGGCCGTTGAACCGATGTCCCCGCGCTTCGCATCAAGAATGACGGGAACTTCCGGATATTCACTGTGAATTCGGGCAATCAGCTCTTTAAGCTGATCTTCGGCCCCGGAAGATGCAAAGTAAGCAATCTGCGGTTTAAAAGCACAGACCAAGTCTCCGGTCGATTGAACGATGTCCCAGCAGAAGTCCAGGATGGCGTACTTGCTGCCTTCAAACTGCTTAGGAAAACGTTTGGGATCGGGATCTAAGCCGACGCAAAGTAATGATTGGTTGACATCCCAGCAGTGCTGAAGCATATCGGTAAATTTCATAGCTTTCTCCAAACGTTCGAATTGTGTTTGAGCACGGATTTTAGCAATCCGGCCGCTGAAAATAATGAAAACGTCCGTCGCTTACTTAGCAGGCGGACGTTTTTCAATAACTCACAAGAAGTTAGAAGTGTTCCTACACCAGCGGAGTTCCGGTACCTTCCGTCTTAGCCGGCCTCTTGAGAAACAGATAGAGCACGAGCGGTAAGCAGATAAAGCCGGACATTCCGATGATGAACTTATAAGAGAAGTACGCAGTCATTGCGCCACCGACAATCGGTCCCATCACGGCACCCAGCTGCTGGGCTAGATAAGACAGTCCAAAGACACGTCCCTTGTCATTGGCATTCGTGGAAACTGTCAGCACCGCGTTGATGGCCGGGAAAATGCCGGCAAAGGCTAAGCCGCCGACAAAACGCCAAATCGTGAACCACTCAAGCGAATTCGGAAAAACCTGCACAATACCGAACAGTCCGGCACCGAGCAAAGACAGATAAAGTACGGGTCGATAGCCCCAGTTCTGACCCAAAATGCCCCAAATCGGAGAGGCTAAGACGCCCGAAATACCCGTCACTGAAAACACAATGCCGGAAATCAAGACGATTCGCTCCATCGAACCCTGCAGCTCAGCCACGTAAAGCGGCATGATCGGCTGCTGCATCAAAATGGTCAGCTGCACCACGCCGGCACAAATCAGCATGCGCTTAACTGCCGGAATCTTGCATAAAGAGAAGTCCCAAATCTTGACGGGTTTTGCATTCGGGTCGGGCTTCCTCGGTTCCTCTTTAACGAAAAAGAGCAAAGCTAACGTGATCAGGAACAAAGCGGCGGCCGCGATAAAGAACGCCATGCGCATACCGAATTGATCCGCCAGCAGGCCGCCGAACAACGGCCCGAGCACGCCGCCCGCCGTCATACCGCCCTGCATAACGCCCATGCAGAAACCGAGCTTGAGCTTCGGAGATTCAACAGAGATGATCGCAAGCAGCGCAGGCCAAAGACCGGCGGATAAGCCTTGAATAAATCGAACGCCGAGCAGCTCCCAAGGATTCGTGACCAGACCGCCTAAGAAGTAAGTGATCGCCAAACAAAATCCCGCGCGCAGTGCCATGAGCTTTCGGCTCTTCTTATCGGCAAGAGCACCCCAGATCGGCGCCATGATGCCGCTGACAAGGAATGTGATCGCGAAAATCGCACCCGACCACATGTCCACGTCGGCCTTCACGACACCCAAATCCTGAATGAGATACATGGGCAGGAAGGGAATGAGCATCGTATAGCTCATGGACATTAAAACGGCGCATGTGGTCAGAAGACCGAGTATGAACTTCCATCGCATATCTACACTTCCTGTCCTTCTTATTCGTCTTCCTTTCGATTGTATGCCAAATATCTTTCATCAGAGAATGCGGTTAACCGCTAAAAAGCGGCCTCTTGCGCCTCAATCTGCTCCCTCGCAACAATGACTTTTCGCTTCTCGCGCATATGAAAAAACACCCGTCGGTGCGAGACCTTCGGGTGTTTTATTAAGTTAACTCAGCGGATGATTACATCATGCCGGGCATTCCGCCCATTCCGCCGCCCATGCCCATCGGAGGCATTGCAGGCTTGTCTTCAGGCATATCGGCAATCATGCATTCTGTTGTCAGGATCAAGCTGGCAACGGAAGCAGCATTCTGCAGAGCGGTACGAGTAACCTTGGTCGGATCCAGAACGCCCATTTCGATCATGTCGCCGTATTCACCGGTCTGAGCGTTGAAGCCGAAGTTGCCCTTGCCGTTAGCGACACGGTCAACAACAACGCTGGGTTCGTCACCGGCGTTGCGGACGATCTGACGCATCGGTTCTTCCATAGCGCGGAGAACGATCTTGATGCCGGCGTCCTGTTCGGGGTTGTCGCCCTTAATGTCTTTGATGGACTGTTTTGCACGGATCAGCGCAACACCGCCGCCGGCAACAACGCCTTCTTCAACAGCAGCACGTGTGGCGTGCAGAGCATCTTCAACACGGGCTTTCTTTTCTTTCATTTCAACTTCAGTAGCAGCACCGACCTTGATCAGAGCAACACCGCCTGCCAGTTTGGCAACCCGTTCCTGAAGTTTTTCACGATCGTAGTCGCTGGAAGTTTCTTCCATCTGAGCACGGATCTGTTTAACACGAGCTTCGATCTGGTCTTCCTTGCCGGCGCCGTCGATGATCGTGGTGCTTTCCTTGTTGACTTCAACTTTCTTAGCAGAGCCGAGTTCGGCAAGTGTGGCTTTTTCAAGAGTCAGGCCGACATCGCTGGAGATAACGGTACCGCCTGTCAGGATAGCGATATCTTCGAGCATGGCCTTACGGCGATCGCCGAAGCCCGGAGCCTTAACGGCAACAGTCTTCAAAACGCCGCGGATGCTGTTGACAACCAGTGTGGCCAAAGCTTCGCCTTCGATGTCTTCTGCAATGATGAGCAGCGGACGGCCGGACTTAGCAACCTGTTCAAGGATCGGGAGGAGATCGCGAATGTTACTGATCTTCTTCTCAACCAAGAGGAGGTAGGGGTTCTCAAGGAGAGCAACCTGCTTGTCAGGATTGTTGATGAAGTACGGAGAGAGGTAGCCGCGGTCAAACTGCATACCTTCAACAACTTCGAGTTCGTTGTGCAGGCTCTTACCGTCTTCAACAGTGATAACGCCTTCCTTACCGACTTTTTCCATGGCTTCGGCAATGATGTCGCCGATTTCATGGTCAGAGTTAGCAGAAATAGCGCCGACCTGAGCAACTTCCTTGCTGGTAGTTGTCGGCTTGCTGAGAGAGTGGAGCTGTTCGATGGCAGCTGCAACAGCTTTGTCGATACCGCGTTTCAGATCCATCGGGCTCATACCGGCGGCAACATACTTCATGCCTTCGTCAACGATGGCCTGAGCCAAAACAGTAGCGGTCGTTGTACCGTCACCGGCGTTGTCGCTGGTCTTGGAAGCAACTTCCTTAACCATCTGAGCGCCCATGTTTTCAAACTTGTCTTTCAGTTCAACTTCTTTTGCAACAGAAACACCGTCTTTAGTGATAGTCGGGCCGCCGAAAGCGCGTTCGAGAACAACGTTGCGGCCTTTCGGTCCGAGAGTTACTTTAACGGCATCGGCAAGAACGTTAACGCCGTTGACCATACGGGAACGAGCGTCATTGCCGAACAAAACCTGTTTTGCTGTCATTTACTTAATCTCCTATTTCTAAATTCTGTACTAGGTCGTCTTACTCGAGGACACCCATAATGTCTTCTTCACGCATTACGAGGTATTCGTCCCCGTCGACCTTCACGTTCTGGCCGGAATATTTGCCGAACAGAATGCGGTCGCCTACCTTAACATCCATAGGGATGAGCTTGCCTGCTTCGTCACGCTTGCCGGGACCGACAGCGAGGACAACACCCTGATCAGGTTTTTCACCGGCTGCTTCAGGGATATAAATACCGCTGGCTGTACGTGTTTCGGCGTCAACGCGTTTAACAATAACGCGGTCGTGCAAAGGACGAATCTTCATCTTTAAAACTCCTATTTGTGTTTATCAAAGCGCTAGGCTTTACCAATATTTCCTTATATGAGGCTATGCAGTCTTTTTTCAAGGCCGTTCTCAAATAGGTGTTTATACTAACAAACTCTGTAAACAAATGTGTTTCAAATGCGACGTTTTGTTAACAACATGTAATGTCGCGTAAAAATGGCATCTTTGCTCGAGTTCTACTGATGTTTTGTGAGGATTGAAGTGGTTAAATTTAGCGTCGTCGCCCTGTCTTTTTTCATTTTTTTCTCCCCTGCCGGTCAGGCAGCCTCCCAAAAATCAGCACCCTCCCTTCCGGCGCCCATTCAGAAGGCCCTGAACTCATGCAAAGTCCCTAAAGGCGACTTTTCGCTCTCCGTCATTCCGCTCACCGACAAAGGAACCGTCTTGAAGTTCAACAGCGCAGCACCTCGCGTCCCGGCCTCCAGCGCCAAAGTCATTACTTCAGCTGCAGCGCTGCAGCTTTTAGGACCGGCCAAGGTTTGGACGACGCGTTTTATCTCAGCAGAAGAGCCGGATAAAAACGGCGTGCTCAGCGGAGATCTCTATTTAGTCGGGCACGGTGCGCCTTCCATGACGATTGAGCGCTTTTGGCTTTTGGTCGACAACCTTCGTGCTCGCGGTGTGAAAGAAATCAAGGGAAACATCATTGCGGATCGTTCTCACTTCGATGTAGCGCCGCATGATCCCTTCGCTTTTGACGGAGAAGGCAACCGTCCCTACAACCTAGGACCTGACGCCTTGATGGTGAACTCCCGCTCTTTCTTCATTAAAATCCGCCCTGATAAAGAAGCCGGCGTCGCCTACCTTTATCCCGAACCCAGAATTGCAGGCGTGAAGCTCCCTGAAAGCATTCCTCTTAGCAAAGAAGGCTGCGGCGCATGGAGAAAACAAATCAATCCGGATTTCTCCAACCCGCTTAAACCTGCGTTCAAAGGAAAGTTTCCGCTGAAATGCGGTCCGAAGGACTACTTCTACACCAGTCTCTCCGCCGATCAGTATCTTCAGGTCGTCTTTGCCGACATGTGGAAGAAAGCCGGAGGCACCTGGAAGGGAAAAGTCGTCCAAGGCAAACTCCCCGATGACTCTGACGACTACAAAGTGCTTGCCTCCTCTTACTCCGAGCCTCTGACGAAACTTGTTTACAACATGAATAAGTACAGCGACAACATCATTGCTCGCCAGCTTTTCCTCGCTTTAGCCAAAACTCAGAAAGACGAACCCAAAAACTTAGAAGGGGCCCGTGCTGCCGTCTATGAGTGGGCGGCGTCTTTAAAAATTCCTCCATCCTCTCTGAAAATTGACAACGGCAGCGGCCTCTCTCGCACTACCGCCATCTCTACCGACGCCTTCGTGACCGTTTTAAAGCACATGTGGAACGCTCCGCAGATGCCTGAGTTCGTCTCTTCGCTGCCCATCTCCGGTGTTGACGGAACCATGAGAAAAAGACACGTCGCCCAAGGCAGCGCACACGTCAAAACGGGCTATATCCAAAATGTCCGTTCGATTGCGGGGTATGTTCAAACGAAAAGCGGTGAACGCTATGCTGTTGCGGCTATTGTCAACGGCCCGTCGGCAGTCAATTCCATACCCGTTATGGACGCTGTAATCAGCTGGGTTTACGGCAGGTGATAGACTTTTCAAACATATAGATATCCTTAAAGGGAGGTAATTTCAGTATGGAAAACAAAATTGAAGCCGTAGTTCGTGAAAATGTTGACACTGCCCTCGAACAGGCTGACGAATTCCTGAAGCAGGCCTCCGCCGCTACCGGCGAAGAAGCTAAAGAGCTCCAGGCTAAGGCTAAAGAATGCCTGGCTCGTGCAAGCAGAAACATGAAGAGCTTCTATGAGAAGACTTCTGAAGAAGGCAGAGAAATTGCCGGTGAAGTTAACGACTGCGTTCGCTCTAATCCTTGGCGTGCTGTCGGTATCGCTGCTGTCGGCGGCCTCCTGCTCGGTCTTTTGGTTGCTCGCAAGTAATTCTTCCCGAGGCATTCGGAGATAGATATGTCAGATAGAAATAACGCCGTTCCCGGACTCTTCACCATCCTTAATCAGGTGGTCGACGGTTTGGCGACGCGTCTTCAAATTGCTTCTATCGAGCTCTCCGTCGCCAAAAACAACGCGGCAAAGACAGCAATTTATGCTGTTCTTGCCGCCCTTTTCGGCCTCTTTGCGCTCGTTTTTATATCGGTCGCACTTCTTGTTATTTTCTGGGAAGATCACCGCATTTTCGTTTCCTGCTGCATTGCAGGCGTCTATCTGCTCCTGTTCCTTTTCTTCTTAGGCAAAGCCCGCAACCTTGCGGCTAATATGCCTTATGCGTTTGAGGAATCTCGTCAGATTTTGGCTGCCGACGTAGCCGCTTTCCGTGCTTCCTGCAATAAGAAAGCAGGCGTCGCCGCCCAACAGCCGGTCGATCCTACCGAAGGGGAGAACAACAATGCAGGCAAATGAAGACGTTGCTCGTAAGCTTGCACAGCTGACCGTCAAGGCAGGTGAACAAAGAGCTCAGATTCAAGATGAGCTGACCTATATGCGCAGCAAACCCGCATCCGCTGTCAAAAACATCGGAGTCGACGCGGTTAAAACCATGCAGGCCCTAGGTTTAACTAATCCGAAAGTTGCCATCCCCTTGGCCCGAACGGTGTTTATTCCGGCTGCGGTGGCAATTGCAAGATTGGTTCTTAAAAACGGCAGCCCCAGGCGCTACCTTGGCGCGGCACTGATTGCCGCAAGCTCTTTCGGTATCTTCAAAGGTATCGAATACGATGAGAAGCACCCGATTGTGAGGAAGGATCCTAAGAACCCTTCATCTAAGTAGCTTTCTCACCGCATACGAAAAGACCGCCGGAACAGCGGTCTTTTGTTTTGAGTACTTCTTTAAGGCCGGCTCACGGCCGGCCCGAAATTGTCTAGCTCTCTTTTTCCTTAACGTCATCTGCAGACGGCAGTTTGGTAATCAGGATACGGTCCAGACGGCGTCCGTCCATAACCATAACTCGGAACTCCCAGCCGTCCCATTTGACTCGATCTCCGGTACGGGGCAGACGCTCCAGAAGGAAGATCACCATGCCGGCAACCGTCGTATAGCGGTCCTTATCTTCGTCCGGCACCTCATCAATATCGAGCAAGTCTTTCAGTTCGGGAATCGGCAGCAAGCCGTCGACTTCATAGCAGTTCTCGCCCTTCTGAATGATCTGAGCGTCTTCCGGAGCATCCGGCTTAAATTCGCCGGCAATAGCTTCCAGCACATCGTGCGGCGTCACCAGACCTAAGATTGCGCCGTATTCGTCAACTACCATCGCCAACGCTGCGTCGCTCTTTCTGAAAGTGTCTAACAGCTCCATACCGGAAATAGATTCCGGAACGTAGAGTACGGGCTCGTAGTTCACCTTGAAGTTGGGTTTACCGTCATTGACCATCTGCTTTAAAAGCAGACGTGTGGTGACCACACCTCGGATATCGTCCAGACCTCCGTAGCAAACCGGAAGACGAGAATGCTGAGAGTTGAGAACTTTTTCCATATTGACTTCGCGTGTATCTTCCAAGTCCAAGTACTGGACTTCGGAACGCGGAACCATCAGGGACGCAACGGCTCGGTCATCCAAACGGAAAACATTTTTGACCATCGTGTGTTCCTGCGCGTCAATCACGCCGGCCTCTCCGCCTTCGTCGATCATGGAATGAATTTCTTCTTCCGTGATCTTTTGATCGTCCTGCTTAATGCCGAGGATCTTAAGAAGCAGCTCTGTGGAGAAAGAGAGCAGCTTCACGAAAGGCATGGCCAGGATAGCCAGCCAGTGGATGGGCTTAGCAACCAAACGGGAGATCGCGTCAGCGCCCATCTGACCGATACGTTTCGGAACCAATTCACCGATCACAATGGAGAAATACGTGATCAGAATAACCACCACCGCCATTGAAGCACCGCGAGCGGTCGCAGCCGGAATGTGAATGGTGTCTACAAGAAAATTAGAAAGCGGATCCACCAATGCCGACTCACCGACGATACCGGAAAGAATGCCGATAGAAGTAATGCCGACCTGGATGGTAGAAAGCGCTCTTGTCGGGTTTTCAGACAGAGACAAAGCAAGCTCTGCACCTCTCGCGCCTTGATCTGCCAGCATTTGCAGCTTGCTGCGGCGAGCTGTAACGATGGAGATCTCGCTCATGGCAAAAAAACCGTTGAGGAGAATCAGCAGAATTAAACAGAGAATATCGAACCAGATACTCATGATTACTGCCTTTCGTCGAGCATTTCGATTAACCCTTGGATGGCAACGGCAACCGTCTGCTCGCGCACGCTCTGACGGTCGCCCTTGAATTCATAGCGGCCGACTTCGGCCATTTCATCTTTGCGCTTCCAGCCGATAAACACAGTACCGACAGGTCTGCCCGGCATTGCACCGTCCGGACCTGCAATACCGCTGACGGCCACGGCCATGGTAGCGTTGGAGTAACGAATCGCGCCTTCAAGCATCTGCGATACGGTTTGAGTGCTCACGGCAGAGAAGCGGTCAAGAATAGACTGCGGAACATCCAGCATCTCGTGCTTCGCCTGATTGGTGTAAGTCACGAAACCGCGCTCAAACCACTCGCTTGCGCCGGGAATCGACGTCAGGGCTGCACTGATCATTCCGCCGGTAAGGGACTCGGCGGTAACCACGATCTGACCGGTACCGACAATGCGGCGGCTGAGTTCTTTGACTTTATCTTCTATTTCTTTATTCATCGCAAAATCCAAATTGGTGAAGCGGCTCCGTAGAACCCCGCCACCCAAGCCATCGAATTGATAACCAGAATGGCATAAACAGCCGCGAATATATCGTCAAGCATGACAGTAAAGCCGTTCTGACGGCCTCTGTCCAGCACCGATGCGGGCGGAAGCTTAACGATGTCAAAAAAACGAAACGCGATTACGGATGAGAGCTGCCACCAGAAACCCAAAGGCGTCAGAAGCAGAACCACCCATACCGCGACAACTTCATCGACCACGATGGAGCCGTGATCGACTTTATTTAAATAAACAGTACTTTTACCGACCGAGACACATCCGAGCACAAATAAAACCAATGCCGCGGCCCAGATGAAGCTCCGTCCGAGCCACATATCCAAGAGCCAAAAGGCGCCCCACGCCGCAAAGGAACCCCAAGTTCCCGGCGCCGGTGTAATGCAGCCGGATCCGAAGAATGTTGAGATCCAAAGCCAAGGGTGTTCAAGCACTGTCTTAAAAGAAGGCGGTGTCGTTTTATAGGATTTCATGAGCCGGCACCTCCGAAATGGTTAAATGAAGCCCCGCACGCGACCTCCGCGCCGTTTGCATCAATAACTTTTAAGGGATCCCCCGCCGGAACAATCTCGCCGATGCGGGACACACGAGTACCTGCACGCTCAGCGATTCGTTCGACTTCTCCGCGGCAATGAGAAGGTGCGGTAAAGAGCAATTCGTAATCATCTCCGCCCGACAAAATACAGCGCTGTTGGATGGCTTCGGGAAGAAGTTTCATTGCGTCGGACTTCGGAAAAGCCGGCCAGAAAAGGCGAGCTGAAACCCCGGATCGCTCCAGGATATGCTTCAGATCTCCGACCAAACCATCGGAAATATCACAACAAGCTGTGGCGGCATTTAACAAACCGGGTCCGAGCGCGACACGCGGCTCGGGCAAATCCATGCGGGAACGGAAATACCCGAAGAGCGGCTCGGCAAACGTCCAGTATCCGAAGATCTGGCCTAAAGCGGCGAAAGCATCTCCGGGCGTGCCGGAGACCCAAACGTCGTCACCCACCCGGGCACCGGCTC
>UMCP01049466.1_pt1 | contig 19635 bp, 16 predicted proteins | sample 1964261 | NCBI WGS metagenome assembly UMCP01 (sample SAMEA4835971, study PRJEB28245) | human gut metagenome | biome: gut microbiome; material: fecal sample | place: Denmark | collected 2008
CAGGTTTTTCCGTCGCGATTGGGGAACTGCCGTAAAATTTGCAAACCGAACCCCAAAAAAACCATCCATTTCGACGGGAAGATGATGTATTATAATGGCAACGAAAGGGACAGGCCCCCATGAGGGAACAAGCCTGGATCCCGAAAAATGTTTTCTTATTAGGAGGAGAAACATTATGCGTAAAATGCAGAGAATTGCTGCTCTCGGCCTGGCAGGTACCATGGCCCTGAGCCTGGCCGCCTGCGGCGGTTCCGGCGACTCTACCGCTGACACCGCTTCCACCGCGGAGAGCACCGCGTCTTCCACCGCGGCCACTGCCGAGAGCTCCGGCGACGAGGCTGTCACCCTGAACTGGGCCCTGTGGGATAAGGACTCCACTGCCTACTGGCAGGCTCTGGCTGACGGCTATATGGAGAGCCACCCCAACGTCACCATCGAGATGACCGACCTGGGATCCACTGATTACATGACCCAGCTGGCTACCCAGCTGGCTGGCGGTAACGGTGAGCTGGACGTTCTGTCCATCAAGGACATCCCCGGTTACTCCAACCTGATCAACCTCGGCATGCTCGAGTCCCTGAGCGGCAAGCTGACCACTGACGAGAGCAAGTTCAACGGCGTTCTGGAGCAGCTGACTGCCGAGGACGGCAACTATTACGCTGTCCCGTTCCGCTCTGACTTCTGGGTCGTCTACTACAACAAGGACATCTTCGATCAGGCCGGTGTCGAGTACCCCACCAACGATATGACGATGGCGGACTTCGACGCCAAGATCCGCGAGGTCAATGAAAAGGCCGGTGTCTACGGCAACATCTACCACACCTGGCGTTCTACCACCACGCTGTTCGGCATCCTGGACGGCCAGCACACCGTTATCGACGGCAACTACGACTTCCTGAAGCCTTACTACGAGCAGGTCCTGTCCGAGCAGGCTGACGGCGTTATCCCCAACTACGGCGAGCAAAAGACCTCCGGCCTGCATTACTCCGGTGCCTTTGAGAACGGCCAGGCGGCTATGTGCAACATGGGCTCCTGGTTCATCGCTACCCTGCAGAAGTACAATGCGGAGGCTGCCTCCAACGGCGTCCAGCCCGTCAACTTCGGCATCGTCAAGTATCCTCATCCGGACGGCGCACCTGCCGGTTCTACTCTGGGCACTGTGACCAGCCTGGCCGTCAACGCTAACTCCGAGAAGAAAGAGGCTGCTCTGGACTTCGTCAACTGGTGCGCTTCTGAGGACGGCGCCAAGTGCGTTGCTGCCGTCGGCACCTTCCCCGCCGTTGCCAGCGACGAGACCAACAAGATCATCTCCTCTACTGAGGGCTTCCCCTCTGACGACGCTTCTCTTGAGGCTCTGAACACCACCGCCATCTACCTCGAGATGCCTCTGTCTGACAAGGCTTCCGAGATCGAGACCATCCTGAACACCGAGCATGACGCCATCATGACCGAGAGCGAGACGGTTGACGAGGGCATCGCCAACATGAACGAGCAGGTCCAGGCTATCCTCGGCTGATTCCCAAACGGTTCCCTGACTTCTTTTTCATAAGTTTTCCTTTTCCTTCCAAAAGGGGCGGGCGGGCGCGCCTGCCCCTTACTTATTGCCAAAACACCGAGGAGGTATGACCCATGGCTGAAACCACGCAGGCTGTGCAGGTAAAACCGAAGCGCGGCATGAGCAAATCTCTCCGCGACAGTCTGGTTGCCTACAGCTTCATTGCACCGAACTTCATCGGCTTCTGCATCTTTACGCTGGTGCCCATGATCTTCGCTATCGGGCTTTCGTTCTGCAACTGGGATGGTGTCCATCCCGTTGAGTTCACCGGCATCAGCAACTTTGTTGCCTTGTTGAGCGACAAAACTTTCAAGGCTGCTTTTGTCAATACGCTGGTCTACGCCATCGGCACGGTGCCGCTGACGCTGGTCTGCAGCCTTGGTCTGGCCATGCTGCTGAACCAGAAGGTCAAGTTCCGCAACTTCTTCCGTACCGTTTCGTTCTTCCCCTACGTTGCTTCTCTGGTCGCCGTTGCTGCGGTCTGGAACATGATCTTCAGCCCCTCCATGGGCCCGGTCAACCAGATCCTCGCAACCCTTGGCGTGGAGAACCTGCCCAAGTGGGCCGCCGGTAAGGACACCGCCATGCTCACGGTCATCCTGTTCAGCGTCTGGAAGAACATGGGCTATTACATGGTCATCTACCTGGCCGGTCTGCAGGGCACCAACCCCGAGCTGGAGGAGGCTGCCGAGCTGGATGGTGCCAGCAAGTGGCAGATCTTCTGGAATGTAACCCTGCCGCAGCTGAAGCCCACCACCTTCTTCGTTATCATCATGCTGACCATCGCCTCCTTCAAGGTGTATGACCAGATGTACATGATCACCCAGGGCGGCCCCGGCAATGCGACCATGACCCTTGTTTACTACATCTACAACGTAGCCTTCGTCAACACGCCGAAGTACGGCTACGCAAGTGCCGTGTCCATGGTGCTGTTTGTGCTGGTGCTGTTTGTCACCATCATCCAGTTCAAGGGCTCGTCCAGCAACGACTAAGGGAAGGAGGAAACACACATGGCTACTACCGCAGTTAAGAAAAAGACAGGCTCCATGAAGGCGCAGCATGTTGTCAGCCGCGTGCTGATCTACGCACTGCTCATCATCGTGGCCGCACTGATGCTCATCCCGTTCCTGTGGATGCTCTCCGCATCCTTCAAGCTGAACAAGGACGTCTTTACGTTTCCCATTGAGTGGATCCCCTCGAACCCGCGCCCGCAGAACTATGTGGACATCTGGACGAAGATCCCCCTGCTGACCTTCGTTAAGAACACCGCATTCCTGACCATCATCGTCACGATCTTACAGGTCTTGACCTCCTCCTTCGCCGCCTATGCGTTCGCCAAGCTGAACTTCAAGGGCAAGAACGTGCTGTTCCTTGGCTACATCGCGACCATCGCGGTGCCCTGGCAGGCTTACATGGTGCCCCAGTTCATGATGATGCGCTCCTGGCACCTGAACAACACCCATCTGGCCATCATCTTCCTGCAGGCGTTCAGCGCCTTCGGCGTTTTCATGATGAAGCAGTTCTATGAGGGCGTTCCCACCGAGCTGTGCGAGGCTGCCCGTATCGACGGTCTGTCCGAGTACGGCATCTATGCCCGCATCATGCTGCCGCTTTCTCTGCCCGCTGTGTCGACGCTGGTCATCTTTACCTTCGTCAACACGTGGAACGACTTCCTCGGACCCCTGATCTACCTGACCAAGACCGAGCTCAAGACCATCCAGATCGGCCTGCGTATGTTCATCAGCCAGTACTCTGCCGAGTATGGCCTGATCATGGCGGCTTCCGTTGTCGCACTGATCCCGGTTCTGATCGTATTCCTGTCCCTGCAGAAGTACTTCGTCCAGGGCGTTGCATCCTCCGGCCTGAAGGGCTGATATAGCTACCCAGCAGTTACCCATTTGTACGGGGCGCAAGGCGAAAGCCCTGCGCCCCTTCTTTTTTAAAATAAAAAATAAGAAATAATAAATAATAAAAAATGTGGAGTTTTCTCCCGATGGTCGAAAACAAAAAACGTAGGGCCGGATTCCATATCCGCCCGCAGCGCTGCTCACAGATGCACAATATTTTTTGGCGGAGCGCAGCGACGCGAACCACCGCATTTATTATTTTTTATTTATTATTTATTATTTGTGAGCATGAGGTTTCCTACAATGAAAACATTCTCAAACAAAGTCCTGACCAAACCCGAGGCTGAGCAGGCGCTGGATACCGCTATCGCGCTCGTCCGCCGGAATCTGCCGCTGTATACCGACCACTGCCAGAACCATTCCAGCGTCCATGACATCTATCCCCAATGCGAGAACAACCAGTGGACCTGCGGCTTCTGGCCCGGTGAGGTCTGGCTGAGCTATGAGCGCACCGGCGACGAGGCGTTCAAAAATACCGCGCTGACCCTCGTGGACAGCTTCCTCTACCGCATTGAGCACAAGATCGAGGTCGACCACCACGACATGGGCTTCCTGTACAGCCCGTCCTGTGTCGCCGCCTACAAGCTGACCGGCAGTGAGAAGGGGAGAAGGGCCGCTATCTTGGCTGCCGACCAGCTCTGCACCCGCTTTCAGGAGAAGGGCGAGTTCTTTCAGGCGTGGGGCGCGCTCGGCGCTGCAGACAACTACCGCTACATCATCGACTGCCTGCTGAACGTGCCGCTGCTCTACTGGGCCAGCGAGACCACCGGCGACGCCCACTACGCCGATCTGGCGCACAAGCATGTCACGACCTGTCTGGCCAACTCCATCCGCCCGGACGGCTCGACCTACCACACCTTCTTCATGGACCCCGTGACCGGCGGCCCTGTGCGCGGCGCGACCTGTCAGGGCTATAAGGATGACTCCTGCTGGGCCCGCGGTCAGGCGTGGGGCGTCTACGGCACGGCCATCAGCTACCGCTACACCAGACGCCCCGAGTATCTGGACGCCTTCCGCCGCGTGCTGGCCTACTATCTGGAGCGCCTGCCCGAGGACCTGGTCCCGTACTGGGATATGACCTTCACCAGCGGCACCGAGGAGCCACGCGACTCCTCCTCCGCGTCCATCGTGGCCTGCGGCCTGCTGGAGGCCGCCAAGTACGTCGGCACCGACGAGGCTGCCGAGTACACGAAGCTGGCCGCCCAGATGCTGGGCAGCGTGGCCGCGCACTACGCCGTCAAGGAAGGCCCGCAGGGCATCGGCCTTGTGCGCCACGGCACCTACAGCAAAAAGAGCCCCTACAACACCTGCACGCCCGAGGGCGTTGACGAGTGCGTCAGCTGGGGCGACTACTTCTACATGGAAGCGCTGACGAGATTGACAAAGGATTGGGAGCTGTACTGGTGATGAAATTACATACAAAGTCCGATTTTACGGCGCTGATGCACCGATTTCTGGACCCGCTGCTGCCGCTGTATTCCGAGGGCGGCGCACGGCTGCACCTTGGCGACACTGGCGTGACCTACCCGGGCCGCACGATCGAGATGGAAGCCTTCTCCCGCCCGCTGTGGGCGCTGGCCCCGTTCTGGACGGGCGGCGGCAGGGCGGATGACTTCCTGCGCATCTACCGCAAGGGTCTGGCCAGCGGCACCGACCCCGAGAGCCCCGAATACTGGGGCGACCCGAACGATTATGACCAGCTCTTTGTGGAGATGGCCGCGCTGGCCTGCGCGATCCTGGAGACGCCTGAGAGCGTTTGGGAGCCGCTGACCGACGCCGAAAAGGCCAATCTGGCAAAGTGGCTCGACACGATCAACCACCATGACCTGCCCGGCTGCAACTGGCTGCTGTTCCGCGTGCTCGTCAATCTGGCGCTCGACTCTGTCGGGATGCCCTGCGATATGGCCCGCGCCGCCGCTGACATGGCCGAGGTCGATAAATGGTACGTCGCCGACGGCTGGTACTCCGACGGCCCGGCGGACATCAAGCCCCAGAAGGATTACTACAACCCCTGGGCCATCCAGTATTACACCGTGCTCTACAGCGTGTTTGCCGCTAAGAGCGACCCCGCCCGCGCGGCGCTCTACCGGGACCGCGCGACCAAGTTTGGCCAGCAGTTTGCGCGCTGGTTTGATGAAAACGGCGCGGCGCTGCCTTTTGGCCGCAGCCTGACCTACCGCATCGGCCAGAGCGCTTTCTACTCCGCCTGCATCTGGGCCGGTCTTGAGCCGCTGCCCCTGCCGGTCATGAAGGGCATCATCGTGCGCAATTTGAACTGGTGGCTGGCACGGCCCATCTTTGACCGCGACGGCGTGCTGACCATCGGCTACGGCTACCCGCAGCAGTACATGGCCGAGCAGTACAACGCCCCCGGCAGCCCGTACTGGGGCCTGAAGGTGTTTCTGCTGCTGGCCCTGCCCGACGACCACCCGTTCTGGACCGCCGAGGCCGCCCCGCTGCCCGTCGAGCTGACCCGCGCCGGTGTGACCGGCCAGCCCAGCGCAGACCTGCTTTTGCAGCGTCTGCCGGACGGCCAGCTGAACGCCTACTCGCCCGCCAACTACGAGAAGGACGACCACGGCCAGTTTGTCGAGAAGTACGGCAAGTTCGTCTACAACACGCGGTTCGGATTCTCGGCCAGCCGCAGCTATGTGCAGCTGGAGCAGGCCGCGCCCGACAGTATGCTGGCCTTCGTCATCGACGGCTGGACCTTCGTGCGCCGCCACAGCGACAGGTTTGTCCTGATGGGAGACCGTCTGCTGAGCGAGTGGCGGCCCTTCCCGGGCATCAAGGTCACGACGGAGCTGGTGCCCACTAAGTGGGGCCACGTCCGCAACCATACGGTGGAGAGCACCATCGCCTGCACGGCGTATGACTGCGGCTTTGCCGTGCCCAAGTTCGCCGCCGGCTTTGCCGCCGCGGCCAACGGCACCGGGGCCGAGGCCCACAACGACACCTGCCGCTGCACCGTGCAGGGCCGGGGCGGCGAGGGCTTCCTTGTGAACGCCTACCCCAACACGAACCTGTACGACCCCAACACGGTCATCCCCGCGGTCAGGTACGACGTCCCCGTTGGCACGTCCGTCTTTACCACCACAGTGGAGAGCCGGCACGAATAATTCTCTTGGCCCCCTCTGGGAGGGGGCTCCGCCCGCAGGCGGTGGGGGAGAGAGCCTTGCCATGGCCCGAAATATTTCGGATTACCGCAGAGTTCTCTTCCTCCGGCCTTCGGCCACCGTTCCCCCCTCTGGCGCTACGTGCCACCTCCCCCGTATCGGGGGAGTCTGTCTCGCAGAGGGAGGTCTTTAGCGCAAAGAGAGAGAGGTAATGTATATGTATCCGCAGTCCAATTCTGCCCGCAGTGTCCGGGATCTGTCCGGCGTGTGGGATTTCCGCTTCAACGCCGATGAGCCCTGGCAGCCCATTGCGGTGCCTGCGTCCTACAATGACCAGAGCCCCGACCCGGAGTTCCGCCGCCATTACGGCATGGCCTACTACCGCACGACCTTCACCGTGCCCGAGGGCGCGCGCCGGGTGCTGCGCTTCGACGCTGTGACCCACAACGCCGTGGTGCGGCTGAACGGGCAGGAGATCGCCAGCCACCGCGGCGGCTTCCTGCCGTTTGAGGCCGACATCACCGCGCTGGCTCAGCCCGGCGAGACCGTGACGCTCGATGTCGAGGTGGACAACCGCATCGGCCACAGCTCGCTGCCTGTCGGCAACGAGGGCGGCACGGCGTTCTTCGGCTCCGACAACGCGGGCATTCCCGCCGTCGAGGCCGGCAAGGCGCGCCAGCAGGCTCAGGGCATCAACCTGCCGAACTTTGACTTCTTCAACTATGCGGGCATCACCCGCCCGGTGCACCTCTACACGACCCCGGCGGCCTACATCCGCGATGTGACCGTCGTCGCCGATATGACCGGCACGCTGCGCTACACGGTGGACACCGTGGGCGAGTGCAGCGTCAAGGTGGAAATCCTGGACGCCGAGGGCTGCGTTGTGGCCTGCGCCGACGGTGCCGCGGGCACCGTGCAGGTAGAGAATGCCCGCCTGTGGCAGCCCCGCCCCGGCACGCCGTATCTCTACACGGCGCTGGTTAAGTTCGGCAAGGACGAGTACCGCCAGAAGTTCGGCTTCCGCAGCGTGGAGGTCAGCGGGCACAAGTTCCTTATTAACGGCGCACCGTTCTATTTCAAGGGCCCCTGCAAGCATGAGGACTCGGCCTTCCGTGGCCGCGGCTATGATGCCTGCGTGACGGTGACCGATTTGAAGCTGTATGAGTGGCTGAACGCCAACTGCCTGCGCATGAGCCACTACCCTTACGCCGAGGAGGTCTACGACCTGTGTGACCGTCTGGGCATCGTCGTCATCGACGAGACGCCGGCTGTCGGCATCGGTGCGGGCGCGGCGTGCGACCCGTATCAGACCTTCCCGCTCAAGACCTACCACAGCGCCGTGCTGCGGGCGATGATCGAGCGCGATAAGAACCACCCCTGCGTTGTGCTGTGGAGCCTGGGCAACGAGCCGGACACCGAGCACTTCCCCGAGAGCGCCCGCGACTACTGGCGCCCGCTGTATGAGCAGGCCCACACCCAGGACCCGCAGAACCGCCCGGTCACGATGGTCTGCTGCCAGAACGACTACACGAAGGACATCACGACCCGCACGATGGACGTCGTCTGCATCAACCGCTACTACGGCTGGTACAACCTGAGCGGCGATCTGGATAACGCGGCCTACGCCTTTAAGAAGGAGCTGGATTTCTGGGAGACCATCGACAAGCCGCTGATTTTGTCGGAGTACGGCGCGGACACGGTGGCCGGTATGCATGGCTTTGCCCCCGAGATGTTCACCGAGGAGTTCCAGGTCGAGTATTACCGCACGATCAACGGCTGTCTGGATGAGCGCCGTTTTGTCGTGGGCGAGTGGCCGTGGAACTTCGCGGACTTCTCGACCCAGCAGGGCCCGATGCGCGTGGGCAGCTGCAACCGCAAGGGTCTGTTCACCCGTGAGCGCACCCCCAAGCTGGCCGCCCACTACTTCCGTGACCGCTGGGGCAAAAAGGAACCGAACGACCGGTAAGCACTACCCCTGAGATAGAAAAAAGCCCGCTGTTCATCGCAACAGCGGGCTTTTTCGCGATTATTTCAGATTCGGTCTGTCCTGATCGCCGTCGGCCTTGAACAAGACGAAGCTCTCGGGCTTGTTCGTGAAGTAGTAATACTCGGTGTTCTCGTGCACGGGCGGGGTCAGGTAGTTCGGGATGATGCAGCCGTCGCCCTCGACGCGCTCGGTGAAGCCGGCGGCCAGCCAGACGTCGGCAGGGATACCGGCGTTGTAGCAGTCCATGTACTCGGCACCCGCGTGGTTCAGGATGGCGTCCAGCGCCGCGCCGATGCGGGGCAGCACGCTGTCCTCACCGATGAAATCCACGAGCCGCACAACGGCGGCACAGCCGGTCTCCTGCGCGGTGACGGTGCGGGTCACGACGTAGGCCAGCAGCTTTCCGTTCTCCTGCGCGGCCCAGACATCGTACTTGAAGTGCGGATAGTGGAAGTACCGCCGCCGCATGTACCACACATCCTTGCGCGGCGTGTGGGGCGTGGCGGGCATACCCAGCGGGATCAGGTCCGCGGCGCTCTCGATTTTAGCAAGGCCCAGATCGCGCTGCACGGGGGGCAGGGAATACCGCAGCGGCTTTGCCAGATAGTAGGCGCGGCGGCGGCCCAGCCGGTAGTAATGGGGCAGGCGCTCGGCCTTCCAGCCCAGGAACTGGTAGAACGTGCAGGTGTTGGGGCGGATGTTATTGCAGGCGACGACGTCGGCATTCAAAAGCCCGGGCAGGGCGTTCATCAATTCCAACCCCACGCCGTTGTGGCTTTTGGCCGCGACCCAGACGCTGACCCAGACGTCCGGCCTGCGCTTTGTGTTGGCCAGTATGTACCCGGCGGCGCTGACGTACTCGCCGTCCTGCTCCGCCACGGCAAACTGCGGCACGCCGCCGCGGCCTGCGTAGTAGTGGTGGTACAGCTCGGGGCGGTTCAGCAGCGGCAGGCGCATATCAAAGTTTGCGTTGATAAAGTCGATGATGGCGGCATCCTCGCCGAGGCGTGCCAGCCGGAATGTTGTATCAGACAATGGCCGAACCTCCCGTGACCGGCAGCGTTACGCCGGTGATGAAGCCTGCCTCGTCGGAGAGCAGGAACGCCATGGCGGGCACAACGTCCGCGGGCGTTGCGTTGCGGCCCATGGGGTTTTCCTCCGCCGCGGCCTGCACGATGAGATCGGGCGTGTCCTTCAGGAAGTTCGTTTCCATCATGCTGGGGGCGACGCAGTTGACCGTGACGCCGAAGCGGGCATACTCGACGGCCAGGCTCTTGACCAGCCCGCCGATGGCGCTCTTGGCCATGACGTAAGCGGCGGTATTCTTGGGCGGGCAGCCGATGGTGTAGCTCGTCTGGATGAACAGCACACGGCCAAACCTGGCCTTGGCCATGGCGGGCAGCACGGCGCGGCAGATGCGCACGGCGCTGTGGACCTGAATTTCCAGATCGCGGTCAAAGCGGGTCTGGTCGAACGCCTTGAATTTGGCGTTCACAACGGGCAGCGCGGGCAGGTGGATGAAATGCGTCGGCGCGGGGGCGGAGGCCGCCAGCACCTGCACGAAGGTATCGACCTTGGCGCGGTCCGACAGGTCCACGTCGAACGGGCGCACCTGACCGGGGAAGCGGGCGCAGAGGTCAGCCAGCTTTTCCAAATCGCCGCAGCCCTGGGCCAGCACAAGCGTATCGGCGGGCGCATTTTGCAGCAGCCGCTCGATCAGCGCGCGGCCCACATCGCTGGTGGCACCGGTTATTAAATAGGTATAGGACATGATTTTCTCCTTGTTATTTCGCTAACCCTGCCTTGATGATGCCGCGGGTCACGCGCTTGCCGTCTTGGTTCGTGATAACAGCCTTGATCTCGGCCTCGCTGCCGATCTCGCTGACGCCGACAACCGTGCCCTTGACGGTCAGCGTGTCGCCGATGAAAATCGGCTTGGCGAATTTGCACTCCACGCCGTGGAGCAGGCAGTGCTCGCCGGGCAGATAGACGCCCGCCAGCGTAGAGAAAAAGCTCGCGCCCAGCATCCCGTAGACGACCCGCCCCGGGAAACCGCGTCCCCGGGCGTAGTCGGCGTCGATGTGGATGGGGGAGACGTCCCCCGTGATGGCGCGGAATGCGTCCATCATCTCCGGCGTGACGGTCACGGTAAATTCCTCGGTCAGGCCGGGGGTCATCTCCGCCAGCGTGTAGTGGTTCATGGCAGGCTCCTTCGTTGTTCGAAAAAAGGCGGCAGGATGCCGCCTTACATATTCTCTTGGCCCCCTCTGGGAGGGAAGGTTTTTACACCATCCGTGCAACCAGATCCAGCAGGTCGCCGACATCCTTCAGGCCGCGGACATCCGCGAGCTTGAACTTGATGTTGAATTTCTTCTCGATGGCCGTCAGCAGGTTGATCTGCTCCAGGCTGTCCCAGTCCTCGATGTCATCGGCGCAGGTGCTGCGGGTGATCTCCAGGGTGTCGTCGTCAAAATTATCGCGGAAAATATCCTGTACCGCGTTCAGAATTTCCTGTTCGCTCATAGTATAGCTCCTTTATAGTATGGTAGTTACCTATACTATAGCATAAAAGCGGGGCAGACGCAAGAAAAAGTGAGGAGAGAGGGGATGCCGCAGCGTTTCCGGGTCGATGACGAGCATCGCCCCCTGCACGTAGGGGCGGATTCCATATCCGTCCGGAAAGTCTGCGGCGGCCTCTGCCTTCCCCGGGCGAGCAATGCTCGCTCCTACAGACCGTTTCCCGCGGTGTTCACTCCTCACTGATGTTCACAGCCCATAATCCTCCAGCCGCCGCTGCAATTCCGCCTCGTCGGCTACAAAAACGCCCTGCTGCAGGGCTAAGACGTCGCTTTCGGGCAGAAGGCGGGTGTAAAGGTCGTCGTAGGTCGCCAGCGGGCCGATGCCGTCGGCGGTGTACAGCGCTACGTGCCCGCCGCTGTCCTTTAAAAGATAGCGCGGCGCGGCGGTTTCCGGCTGCGGGCGGGCAAACCAGACCAGCGCCGCCGCAAGGCAGAGCACGGCCAGCCCCGCCAGCAGCGAAAGGTACAGCCCGTGCCCGTCAATTTGTCGGTTTTGCATAATAATTCCCCCTTGCACGGTTAGTATGGCCGCCATGACAGACAAAAACACCGAAAGTTGTGAATTTTACGTCTGACGCTGTACTTTTGCCCCCTTTTTGTGGTATAATCCATTCTATAGCATTGTGCATTTTCGTGTTACCACGCTTCGATACAGACCAAAGGAGGCGGTTCCCATAGAACCCAAGCAGCAGCGCCATATCTCCACAGATGGCGTAAAGACGACGGCAGGTGCCACCGGCCAGCCCGGCGCACCCGCACCCAAGAACAAGAAAAAGCCCAAAAAGCGCCGCAGCATCATCGGTATGATCTTCAGCTTCATCGGCTGTATGCTCTGCCTGTGCATTATGGCGGCCAGCGTGGGCGGCGTGCTGCTGTCCATGTATATCGTGCAGGTCACGGCGGATGACGCCGAGACCCTCGATCTGGACAACCAGAAAAACCGCCAGACGTCGATCGTCTACGACATCAACGGCAACGAGTACGCCTCGCTCTCCCGCAACGAGAACCGTATCTGGCGTGAGCTCTCCGCTATGCCGGAGAATCTGCAGAACGCGGTCATCGCCATCGAGGACAAGAACTTCCGCACCGAGCCCGGCATCAACCTCAAGGGCACCATCGGCGCGGCGCTGAACGCTTTCACCGGCAACCGCATCTGGGGCACGAACCGCGGTGCGTCCACGCTGGAGCAGCAGCTCATCAAGAACCTGACCGGCGATAACGAGCAGGACAATATGCGTAAGGTGCGCGAGATCTTCCGTGCGCTGGGTCTGGACAACAAGTACAGCAAGGAGACCATCCTTGAGGCGTACCTGAACACGATCCCGCTGACCGGCATCATCCATGGTATGGAGGCCGGCTCCATCGAGTATTTCGGCAAGCATGTCGAGGATCTGACCCTGGCCGAGTGCGCGACGCTCGCCTCCATCACGAAGAACCCGACGAAGTACAACCCCGCCACGAACCCCGAGGAGCTCATCAAGCGCCGCAACCACGTGCTGTATGAGATGTACACCCAGGGGTATATCACCGAGGACGAGTTCAACGCCGCCAAGGCCGAGACTGTCACCCTGACCGAAAAGACGAGCACCACCGAGAACGCGACCCGCTCGTCCAGCAACTCCTGGTTCACCGATGCCCTGTACACCCAGCTGCTGAACCAGCTGCAGGAGGACCTGAACTACACCGCCGACGAGGCGAAGGAGCTGATCTTCTCCGGCGGTCTGCGCATCTACTCCACCGTTGACCCCAAGGTGCAGGAGGGCGTCGAAAAGACGATGTACAATGAGGACGACCTCATCCCCGCCCTGTGGCATGAGGAGCCCGTCTGCCTGCGCGATTATCCCGCAGATTCCAGCAGCTGGGACGAAGTCCAGTACGACGACGCCACCGGTCTGCCCATCACGAAGGACGGCTATGCGGTCTACGGGCAGGAGGCCATCCCCGTCTACGCGGACGAGGAAGGCACGACGCTGAAAATGGGTACCTCCACCGACCCCGATTACCCCAATGACACCACCGTCTACCTCTGCGTGTATGAGAAGGTCCGCACCCAGGCCGCTATGGCAATCGTGGACTACAGCGGCAACATTCTGGGCATCGGCGGCGGTATCGGCGAGAAGAAATACGATCTGGGCTTCAACCGCGCGACTTCGCCGCACCAGACCGGTTCTACGATGAAGCCCATCGGTGCCTATGCGCTGGCGCTGGATTATAAGCTCATCAACTATTCTTCGCAGATTTTGGACTCCCCGTACTACTCGGCTGAGGACAAGAAGGTACTGAAGGATCAGTATATCGGCAAAATGAGCCCCTATTCCGAGGCGGCCCAGTCCCGCAGCGATGTCTGGCGCGCCTGGCCCACGAACTACGGCGGTGCAGGCGGTCAGGGCAACCCGATGCTTGTCTATGACGCATTGCAGCAGTCTTACAACACGGTGGTTGTCTGGGTCGGCGATATGGTCGGCGTGGACTACCTGTATAACTTTGTCCATGACACGCTGGAATGCAGCTATATCAACGCCGAGAACGATATGGACCTCGGACCGCTGGTCCTGGGCTCCCAGAGCAGCGGCCTGACTGTGGTGCAGCTGGCCGGTGCGTACACGATGTTCAACACCGGTACATTCACGACACCGCACTACTATACCGAGATCACCGATTACCAGGGCAACATGATCCTGGACAACAACAAGTATATCAACACGACCCAGGCCATCAGCGCGGACACGGCGTACATCATGAACCGCATGATGTGGAATGTCCTGCACAGCAGAAAGGGTACTGCCTACGGCAAGGCCCCCGACGGCGAGATGGACTCTGTGGCCAAGACCGGTACGACGAGCAACTACAAGGACTACACCTTTGCCGGTCTGACGCCGTACTACGTGACCGCCATCTGGTGGGGCTGTGACCGCCCGACCGAGATGGACACGCTGGGCAAGGCGGGCAAGAACGCAAGCCCCATCCAGTACGCATGGAAGGCACTGATGGAGGACCTGCAGGCCGACCTGCCGGTCAAGGAGTTCGCCAAGGGCGAGAACGTCGTCGAGAAACACTTTGACACCTCCACCGGCGCGATCATCTCCGGCGGCGGCAGTGTGGGCTATTACACCGAGGACAACCTGCCCGACAACAGCTACACGATCTCCGAGGACGACCCCTACGCCGCCCTGGCCCAGGCCGCCGCGGACGCTGCCGCCGCCGCAGGGGACACCACCACTGAGCCGACGGAATAAAAAGCTGCCTCCCATGTAGGGGCCGGGCATGCCCGGCTCGCGGCTTTTCCGTAAGCATACGTCTGCCTTACACGACAGGGCCGGACATGTCCGGCCCCTACCGCACAGCAGAGAAAGACACACCATTCGAATCGTACCCGGTTCGGATGGTGTGTTTTTGTATCGGATACAGTTGTGCTCGCACAAAAGATATCGACTTTTCCCCGCTGTGGGCTGTGCAATTTGACAAATTGCACAAAAACCGCCGCAAAAGGCTTGCAACCGGGCCTTGCCCGTGGTATGATGGGACACATCGAGAACAGTTGTACACAAGGGGGATACACGATGGCCGAGAGGCGTTTTCTGCTGGTAGACGCGGATGTTCTGCCGGAAGTCTTTGTCAAGGTGCTGCAGGCCAAGGAACTGCTGGCCTCGGGTGCGGTGAGCAATATCTCCGCCGCGGCCAAGCAGGCAGGCATATCACGCAGTGCCTTCTATAAATATAAGGATACGGTGTTTGACGCCGAGACCGGGCGCGAGTCCATCACCGTGGTGGCAACGCTGCTGGATAAGACCGGCGCACTGCAGGGGCTGCTGTCGGGCATTTCGGCGGCGGGCGCGTCCATCGTGACCATCACTCAATCCCGCCCGGAGAACGGCGCAGCCCAGGTCGAGGTCACAGTCCGCACCGGCACGATGCAGATGCCGGTGGACGAGATGCTGACCCGCCTGTCCCACCAGCCGTGCGTGGTGGAGATCCATCGCGGGGCGTGACCGCAGGGTAGGGGCGAGGCATGCCTCGCCCGCAGCCTTGCCGGAATAGCTCTATCGCGGGAAAGCCGCGGGCCGGGCATGCCCGGCCCCTACAGAGCATATACCGAGTGAGTGTAAGAATAGGGGGATTTTTCCAATGGCCAAAATCGCAATCATGGGCTTCGGCACGGTCGGCTCCGGTGTGCTGGAGGTCTGCCGCCGCAATGCAGCCTCCATCGCCCGCCGCGCCGGTGAGCCTGTCGAGGTCAAATATATCCTGGATGTGCGGGACTTTTCCGGTTCTCCGGATGCCGCGCTTTTTACGAAATCCATCGACACGATCCTGAATGACCCCGAAATCAAGGTCGTCGTCGAGACCATTGGCGGCACAAAATTTGCCTACCCGTATGTGCGCCAGTGCCTCGAGAGCGGGCGCAGTGTCTGCACCTCCAACAAGGAGATGGTCGCGACCTACGGCGCAGAGCTGCTGGCCCTTGCCAAAGAGCACAGCGCGGCCTTCCTGTTTGAGGCCAGCGTCGGCGGCGGCACGCCGATCATCACCCCGATGCACCAGTGCCTGGCCGCCAACCATATCAGCAGCATCCGCGGCATCGTCAACGGCACGACGAACTTCATGCTGACGAAGATGAAGCGCGAGAACATGGGCTTTGACGAGGCCCTGAAAATTGCCCAGCAGCTCGGCTACGCCGAGACGAAGGACCCCGGCGACGATGTGGATGGCCGCGATGCCTGCCGCAAAATCGCCATTCTGGCCAGCCTCGCCTGCGGGCATCACGTCTACCCGGACAACATCCCGACCCGCGGCATCCGCGACATCACCGTTGCTGACATCAAGGCCGCCGAAAAGCTCGACAGCGCCATCAAGCTGATCGCCTGGTACAACGAGGGCGGGGACGGTCAGATGGCCGCGGGCGTCGAGCCGATGCTCGTCTCCAACTCGAACCAGCTGGCGGGCGTCGATGACGTGTTCAACGCCGTTTTGATGAAGGGCGATATGCTCGGCGACGTCGTGTTCTACGGCAAGGGTGCGGGCAAGCTGCCCACCGCCAGCGCCGTTGTGGCCGACGTCATTGACGCTTTGAAAGAGGGCGTCAAGGTACACGACTCGCTGTTCTGGAAGCCCGCCGAGAAGCCGGAGGGCATGCTCGAGGACAGGAACACCTACCCGTGGTATCTGCGCGTGACCGGTGTGGCGGCGGCGCTGCTGCCCAGCGTGGCCGGTGCGGGCCATGTGGTTTTTGAGGACAACGGCGAGGCCGCCTATCTGGTCGATGCCGCCACGTCTGCGGATATTGCCGCTGTCACGGAGAAAATCGAAGTGCTGGGCGGCAAGGTCGCGCTGGCCATGAAGAAGCTGGAAGACTGAGAGGGGGCAGGGTATATGGTAACTGTAACCGTCCCGGCCACCAGCGCCAATGTCGGCGCCGGGTTTGACTCGCTGGGTCTGGCCGTTTCGATGCACAACGTCTTTACGTTTGAGGAATCGGACCGCATTCAGATTTCGTCCGTCGATGGGACCCATGTCCCGGCGGGCAGCAACAACCTGGTCTACCGCTCGGCCCGGGTCGTCTATGACCAGCTGGGCATCCCGCTGAAGGGTCTGCGCATCACCCAGCGCAACGACATCCCGATGGCGCGCGGCCTCGGGTCCAGCTCGGCCTGCATCGTGGCGGGCATCATGGGCGCGAACGCCCTGCTGGGCGACAAGCTGACCGAGCGCCAGATGCTGACGCTGGCGACGGCCATCGAGGGCCATCCCGACAACGTCGCCCCCGCCATGCTGGGCGGCTTTGTGACCAGCGTCATCGACGAGGGCCAGGTCTACAGCGTCAAGAAGGACATTGACCCCGAACTGGCGTTTGCGGCGTTTGTGCCGGACTTCCGCCTGCTGACCAGCAAGGCGCGCGCGGCGCTGCCCGCCATGGTCAGCCATAAGGACGCCGTCTACAACCTGTCCCGCGCGGCGCTGGCCACGGCGGCCTTCTGCGAGGGCAACTACGCGCTGCTGGGTGTGGCGACCAAGGACGTGCTGCACCAGAAGTACCGCCTGCCGCTGATCGAGGGCGGTGACGACGTCTTTGAGCTGGCGCAGGACCTGGGTGCGCAGGCCGTTTACATCTCGGGCGCCGGGCCGACCATCATGGCCGTTGTGCACAAGGACGACACCGAGTTTTTCACCCGCGCAGAGGCAGCGCTGGCTGCGGACAGCCCGCTGCGCCATTTTACCGTGCATCGTCTGCTGGCCGACAATGTCGGCGCAGTGGTGAGCTGATACAGGAACAGGGGAGAGAGTACACCAATGGGCTTGATCGTACAAAAATTCGGCGGCTCCTCGGTCAAGGACCGGGACCGCATCTTCAACGTGGCGCGCATCGTCATGAACACCCGCAACGCCGGCAACGACGTTGTCGTGGTCGTCTCGGCGCAGGGCGACACCACCGACGACCTGATCGCCAAGGCGGCGGAGATCACCTCCGACCCGTCCCACCGCGAGATGGATATGCTGCTGGCCGCAGGCGAGGAGATTTCGATTTCCCTGCTGACGATGGCCTTGCAGGAGCTGGGCGTCTCCGCCATCAGCCTGACGGGCTGGCAGGCGGGCTTCAACACAGACCGCGCCTACTCCAAGGCGCGCATCAAGCGCCTGGACACCGAGCGTGTCGAGAGTGAGCTGGCGCGCAACCGTGTGGTCGTCGTGGCAGGCTTCCAGGGCCTGAACCGCTCCGACGACATCACGACGCTGGGCCGCGGCGGCAGCGATACCTCCGCCGTGGCGCTGGCCGCTGCGCTGCACGCGGACCGCTGCCAGATCTTCACCGACGTCGAGGGCGTCTACACCGCAGACCCGCGCAAGATCCCCAAGGCAACCAAGCTCAAGGAGATCACGTTTGACGAGATGCTCGAGCTGGCGTCCCTGGGCGCGCAGGTGTTGAACAACCGCAGCGTCGAGCTGGCCAAAAAGTACAATGTCGAGCTGGAGGTCATCTCCAGCATCAATCCGGTGCCCGGCACCGTTGTTAAGGAGGAGACCAAAGTGGAAGGTATGCTCATCAAGGGTGTTGCAAAGGACACCGACGTCGCCGTTTTGACCGTGAAGGACGTGCCGGATGTGCCCGGTATGTCGTTCAAAATTTTCAGCCTGCTGGCCCAGAAGAACATCAACGTTGATATCATTCTGCAGACCACGGGCCGCGACGGCAAGAAGGACATGAGCTTCACCGTGCCCCTGGGTGACGCCGAGAGCGCCGTTGCCGCGCTGAAAAACGCCACGCACCGCATCGGCGGCGGCGACATCACCGTTGACAAGACCTGCGCGAAGGTCTCCATCGTCGGCGCGGGTATGCAGAGCCACTCCGGCGTGGCCTCCACGATGTTCGAGGCCCTGTTCAACCAGAACATCAACATCAAGATGATCTCCACCAGTGAGATCAAGATCAGCGTCATCATCGACGAGGCCGACGCCGACAAGGCAGTTGCCGCCATCCACGACGCATTCATCAACTGATTGTAAGGTCTTATATAGAGGGAAATGGGTCGTCCCCCGTGCACATGATGGTGCACGGGGGACGTTGTTGTTAGGGTAAACGGGCAGAACCCTTCCGGCCTTGCTGACGCGAGGCCACCTCCCCTGATGGGGAGGCTTTCTCGCGGGCACAGCCCGCGCAAAAAGGCGCCCCATCAGGGGAGCTGGCCGAGTTTACGAGGCCTGAGGGGTTCTGCCCGTTACCATTTATTACAAAAGCTTCTCACCTGCTGCAAACTTCGCCGTCAGCTTACCCTTGCCAAGGTACGCATACCGCTCCAAACGCTCCGCAGCGCTGAACGCCCGCATATTTTTAAGCGGGTCATCATCCAGCACCAGCGCGTCAAACGCATAGCCGTCCTCAAACAGGCCGACCTTCTCGCCAAAATCGGCCCAGAAATCTCCGCCGCCGACAGTCGCCATATACAGTGCCTCCACCATCGTCAGCGGCTTTTCACTCTGGTCGATATACCGCCAGCGCAGCTTGCTGACCTGCACGGCGGTAGCCATGACCGTGAACAGGTCCAGCGTCTGACCGCCGGCCACGTCGCTGCCCAGGCCGACGCGCCAGCCGCCGCGCAGGTAGTGCGCCGCGGGGGCGATGCCCGCAATGACATTCTCGTTGCTGGTGGGGCAGTGGGCAATCATGACGCGGTTCTGCTTCATCAGCGCGGCCTCGTCATCGGGGCTGTAGATGCAGTGCGCCATGACAGTGGGCACGCCGCCGCCGAACAGGCCGTACCGGCTGTAGCTCTCGCCGTAGAATTTTGTGCCGGGGCACAGCTCGGCGACCCACGCGATCTCGCCCGGATTCTCGGACAGATGACTCTGCGCAGGTACGTTGTATTCTCTTGCCAGTTCGCCGAGACCGCGCATATACTCGTCACTCGTGCTGGGGGTGAAGCGTGGCGTGATCATCGGGCGCACCGGGCCCGCGTGCAGGGTGTTTTCGGCGCGGCAGGTATCCAGCCAGCGGCGC
>UMCP01036767.1_pt1 | contig 19630 bp, 10 predicted proteins | sample 1964261 | NCBI WGS metagenome assembly UMCP01 (sample SAMEA4835971, study PRJEB28245) | human gut metagenome | biome: gut microbiome; material: fecal sample | place: Denmark | collected 2008
TTATATCATAACTCATATTATATTTGTTAACTTATTTAACAATTTTCGACAATAAACGATAAGAATATACAAAAAGTATATTATATGTTATAATACTGTAATAATGTTTTAATACCATTAAGATAGAAAGTAATATTTATAGATATTAATTAGTAAATAGATTAGATTATCAAACGAATATATTTAAAACTAAATATAAATTTTCTCATGGCATACCGAAGATTCGATAATATTTGGTATGCCATAAATAAAAATTTAATGAAAGGAGGACAAAACTTTTTATGAAAAGAAAATTAATTTCTTATATTTGTTTGGTAGCTATTTTTATGGAAACTATTCCAGTAAATGCATTATCTAATATTACTTCAGAAATTGTGCCAATAGAAAGTTCAGAAGAAACTAAATCTGAAGAAGAATCTACTGAACAAAAAGATGAAAAGACTGAAGAAAAAGAAGACAAACAAAAAGAAGAAAGTAAATCTAAGCTAGAAGATAATGTATTTAATATGTATATACTAGATAAAATAGAAAATGAATTAGGATTTTCTATAGGCTTTGATGAAAAAGAAAAGAAGTTTAAATTAAGTAATCAAAGTGAAAAACAATTATCTAAAACAAATCTAGATAGCATAATATATAAAATTAATATATATGATAAAGAAAATAAAGAAAAATTAAATATAGAGCTTCTAGGCAAAGATACTGGAAATTCTGAAAAACTAAATATACTTAAAGATACTAAGTATGAAACTGGTGATACCATAAAAATAGCTTCTTTTGACCCTAAGAAAGGCATTAAAATTTTAGGAGAAATCAAAGGAGATATAAACAAAGAAAAACAAACAGATAAAGAAAATGAAAAGGTAGAAGATTATTCTGACGGTGTTGATAATCTTGATTATATTGAAAATGTAAGATTTAAAATAACTGAAACTAATCTTGAGACTGTCTATAATAATGCACCAGTATTTGAAGGATTAACAGACTTATTAGATGTAGAAGATCCATCTGTAGATGTTCTTCAAGGTATAAAAGTTACTGATGATCACGATGGTGTAATTGATAACTCTAAGATAGTAGTATCAGTTCAGGAAAAAACTGAATCTTCGGCTATATTAAACTATACAGTAGAAGATAGTTGGGGAAGAAGTATAACTGCTACAAGAAATATTGTAGCTAAAGATAGTCAAGATGCAGTCAGTATAGAAGAAAATCAAAGAACATCAAATGAGAGTGCATTAACAAATAATGTAATTACTGTAGATGGTATACCATACTTTGGAACTAATATAGAAAGATTTAAAATAAAATTTGACCTTTCAACTAAATCAATTAAGGTAACTGACCAAGATGGAAGGATGTTAACTAACTCTTCAAAAGAAGAGTACTTTAAATTTGTTCTATATGATAAGTATATGAATGAAAAAGTATCAGCTACACTACTAGGTTCAGATAAAAGTGACTCTGAAAAACTAGATGCTATAAACAATTACCTTTTTGAAGAAGGTGATTATATAGGTATATGGCATGCAGAATCTGATGAAAAGCTTAAAATTGCAGGGACTATAAAAGGTACTACTAAGAACCCTAGTACTAAAGATGCTGTGGTAAATGGTGAAGTTAAAAACTATGCTAATGGATTACCTCAAGCTACTATTTCAGAGCGTAGATTTAGAATAAAAAATACTGGTCTTGAAGAGGTAAACAATGATGCACCAGTAATAGAAGATCTTGCGCCACTTACAGTACCTAGAGGTTCTGATGAAGACATTTTATCAGGTGTAAAAGAAAAAATAACTGATGACTTTGATGAGTTTAATGATAGTAATATAGAAGATGGATATGTATCTATAAAACATTCTTCATTTGACAATACAAAGGTTGGAGCTCAAACAGTAACATACACTGCTACTGATAAATGGGGAAGATCTAGTACAAAGGATAGAATTATAACAGTTACATCAACAAATCCACTTGATACAACTTATATTGATTTTATGGATCCTAATAATTCAAAGGAGCGTCTATTTAGGATAGGATTAGATACAGTTGAAAAAACTTTAATAGTTGATGGTTTAGAGAATTTGTCAGATAAAGCAATAGATGAAACTAAATCATCACCAATATTTAAGTTGAAAGTGTATTCAAACAATGGAATACTTCAAAAAACTTTAAATATAAAGGGTAGCGATAAGCTAAGAACTATATTAAAAAGAATAAATGGATATAAATATACTGAAGGTGACCGTATAGAACTTTGGTCTACTACACCTGAAAATATAAGAATAACTGGAAAGTTAGTAGAAAAAAATAAAAACTATACTGAAGGAAGTTCTACTGAAGAAACTAATGAAAAGTATATTGATTATGAAGTAAATGAAAGTACTAACAGTGATGTGTACAAAGAAGACTATACTAATGGTATAAATAATCCCGATTACATGAAAAATGTAAGATTTGAGATAGGTAAATCTGAATTAATATATATCTACAACCAAGCTCCTCAATTCAAGATAACTAAAGATTTAATAGTCAAAAGAAATGGAACAGTTGATTTAAACGATGGTATAAGCGTAACGGATGACCATGATAGTGAAATAAATAAAACTATGACTCATGGTACTATTGACACTAGTACTATCGGAAAAAAATATGTTGAATATAAGGCTGTAGATAGTTGGGGTAGAAGTACAATTATAAAAAGAGAAATTACTGTATATCCATACAATAATTTAGAATACAACTACATTACATTAAAAAATAATCAAACTGGAGAAACAATTTTATCTATAAGGTTTGATGATAATAGTAAAACTTTTAATGTATATAAATTAGATGCAAGTAATATACCAAGTGATTTAGATAGTAATAGTACATTACTAGAAATAAAGCTTATTAAAAAGAATAGAAATCTTATTTCAAGACTTTTTAAATCAAGTGAAAGTGAAAATGAAAAAACGATCACGATTACAAAACAAGATTTAATTAGTAATAACATAGAAAGTAAATTTAGTGATGTAGTATATGCTCATGGTGATTATTTATCACTTAAGCCATATGATTATGCCAAAGGGCTTACTATATCAGCAAAATCTAAAAATCCATTTAGTGGAGAAGAGAAAGATGACAAAATGAAAAAGTCAGATATTCTATTTGATGGATATGAAGATGAAGATGAAATGGAAAACTCAAGATTTGAGATACATCCAGAAGGTTTAGAAATGATTTATAATGAAGCTTTAAAAATTCATGGAATAGATAGCACCTTATACTTATATAAAGGTGATAAATTAACTTTAGAAAAGGCTAGGGAAGGTATAAGTGCAACTGATGACTTAGATGGTAATATCTCAAAAAATCAGATAGATGTTAAATATTTTAATCATAATGGACAAATACAAGATCTAAGTCATGCAGATACTAATAGTATTGGTGAATTTTTATTAGCATATATAGCAACTGACTCTTGGGGTAAAAGAGTACTTGTAACAAGAACAGTATCTATAATTTCTAAATCTGTATCAAATGATATTGAGTTTTATGATGAGAGAGGAAATAATAAGCTATTCTCTTTTAAATATAACCCAAAAATAAATGAATTTAATGTTACTAAAGGAATAGAAAATATACCAAATAACCCTCCTACAGAAACTGAACCAGAGAGACCAGAGCCAGAACAGCCAGGTGAATCACAAGAACCAGAAAATGGTGTTCAGAACCCTTCACAAGATGAAGAGTTAGCTCAAAGTTATACTACAGAATCAAATCCAGGTTCAGAAGGAGAAGTAGATGGTGATGGATCAGATTCTACAACAGATACAGAGCAACCACCATCAGATGATAAAGTTACAGAGGAACCTGATCTAGATATTGATTCAGATATGCAAGTAACACCAGAAGAATCAAAGCCAGAAATCATATTTAGATTAAAGGTATTTAATACTAAAGGTAAACTTGTAGGAACTGTTGAATTATCAGATGATGAAGAGTTTAATAATGAAGAATTAAAAAAGCTTAATGATATAGGTATTTATGATGATTATTACTTTAGTGTATGGAGTAAAACTCCATCAAGAATTAAGATTAAAGGTAATATATCTAATACTAATAAATTAGGTGAATCTGGAAGTGAAACTGAAAACTATTCAGAGGGTATAAGTAGTAAAGACCACATGGATAATGTAAGGTTTAAATTAGGTACTGACGGATTAGAGGCAGTATATAATAAAGCACCTAAAATAATCATAAAGTCTAAGGAAGTACTTACACAGTATGCAGGAGATACTATTGATTATACTCAAGGTGTAGAGGTTATAGATGACCATGATGAAACTATTCCTATTGAAAATATAAAAGTCAGTTTTGGGAAAAAAGATAATGATGAAGAAAAGACTGAAAATGACCTAAGAATAGGAACAAATAGCATTAATCTAAGTGTAGAAGATAGTTGGGGCAGAAAGTCTACTATAACTAGAAAGTTAGAAATAACTAATGGTATAGATAAAAATACTATAAGAATAATGCAAGATAGTGGTCAGACTGGAAATAAATCATTAGAAATAGGATTTGATCATACAACCAATCATTTGGTAATAAAAGATTATAATAATAGGTTTACATCAGAAGGTGCAGGAGCAGATTATATACAAATTACTATACAAAGACCAGCTAATGATGGAACTTTGACAGATATAGTACCGACAATATCTTATAATGCAGTTGATAAGCCGGGTACTTGTAATGATGATAGCTGTCCAAGTCATAATTATATGTATGGATCAGGACAGGATAAAATTGACCACAACCAAAGTCTCCCAGACTGTACGAATGATTCTCATAGAAAAAAATTAACTGCTTTAAAAGAATATAGGTTTAATTATGGAGACCTTATTACCTTTGTCCATCACCATCCAACCAAATTTAATATAGATGGCAATGTAATTGATGCTAGAGAAGATTATTCAGACTCGGTAGGAAATCCAGAAAACTTATTGAATACAAAATTTGAAATTACTAAAAGTGGATTAAAGGCAGTATATACAAATCCTGACAAAAGTAACACTGTGGATAATAATGTAGTTATTGGTCCTATGGCGCCAGAAAAGTTTCCTTTCAAATTAAAAGTTGATCCACAAAGTCGAAGAATAAGTGTATTAGAAGCAGTGAATAACAGTATCTATCATAAATATGAGGATAATACAAAAGTATATAAATTTGTACTTATAGGTAGTGATGGTAGCATAAAAAAGCAAGTTGAATTTAATGGACGAGACAATGGTGAATATGTTACTTCTGATAGAAATAATAATTATTTTAATTTAAATAATTTACAATATGACTATGGAGATGCAATATATCTATGGCATATTGAACCTAAGAGGTCAATTATAAAAGGTAATATAAAATATGCACGAGAAGATTATAGTGATGGTGTAGATGAACTTGATAATATGAATAATGTTGTATTTAAATTAACTAGTAAAGGTGTAGAAGCAGTGTATAATGAAGCACCTGTATTTGAAGGTGTAGAAAATACAGATGTATATAAAGGTGAAACATTTAATCCATTACAAGGTGTAAAAGTTACAGACGACTTTGACACTGATCATTTAAGAAGTATAGCTGTTACTGTTGATGGAAGCACAACTAGTATAACAACTACTTCTAATGGAACAGTTTTAAATCCTAGTTCTATAAGTTTTGATACATCACAATTAGGAGAAAAAACCATCACCTATACTGCAACAGACCGTTGGGGCAAAATTAAAACAGTTAAAAGAAAAGTAACTGTAAGACCTAAGTTATATAAAAATGTATTCAAGGTGTATGCTGATACTATTCAATCAGAAATACCTGAGGAAAATATTGTATCCGAATCAGAGAGTACAGAAGATGATAGAACACCTTTATTTGAAATAGGATTTGATAGTGTTACTAGAAGATATAGGGTATTTAATCAAACAAATGATAGAATAGCACCTAATAATCCATCTGAAATGGTATTTGGGATACAGATAATAGGTTCAAATAAAAAATTAAAGAAGGAAATTACTTTAACAGGCAATGATAGAGGTAACTCTCCTAAGTTAGATGAACTTAATAATACTGAATATGGAGAAGGTGATATTATAAGGGTTTACAGAAGTGACCTTAATAGTATAAAAATTATAGGTACTGTAACTGGAAATATACCTAATAAAGAAGATATATCAGATGAAATCAAGAAGTTTGATTATATGACAAATACTGGATTTAAGATAAGTAATGATGGTTTAGAAGCAGTATACAATGCAGCACCTGATATAAATGGTAATATAGAAGATAAAACTATAAGTAAAGGTTCTAATATAAATCTTTTAGAAGGATTAACAGCTAGTGATGACCATGATACACAATTATCAAAACGTAATATTAAAGTTTATGTAGATGAGAGTTTAGTAAATGGTAATTCTGTAGAAAATAGTGCAAATTATACTTTTGATAGTATTGGAAAATACACTGTTCATTATTATATAAATGATAGTTGGGGAAGAGCTACAATTCGTGAGCAAACTATAACTGTAGAATCTAAGGTTAGGGAGAATGAAATTGAAGTTTATGGACCTAATCAAGATTTAGCATTTAAAGTAACATTTAATACAACTAATAATCAAATTGTATTAAAAGCTAATGAAACTCCAACTGCTAGTGGTTCATCGACTTCTCAAGATAGATATTTTGAAATGGTTGTAAGAAATATAAAAGGTGAAGAAAAGTACAGAGTTACTTTAAATGGAGATAGAGCTAATGATACAGAACAACTAGCAGAAATCCATGAAGCAGCTTTTAATAAGTATGACACTATAAGCCTTTATGGAAAAACTGAAAATACAGTTAAGATAATAGGTGGTGTTATACAAGAATCTAACAAGAACACTAAAATAAATAATAACAACTATGAAAATGGATTTGGAGATGTTAGTAGATATCCTTTAGTTAGATTTAAAATAACTGATGATGGTTTAAAAGAAATTACTCAAAAAGAAATGATAATCTCTGGATTAGATAATAAAACTATAAAAAGAGGAGAAGAAGTAGACTATCTATCAGGAGTACTTGTAAATTTACAAGATATTAATAATGAAGATTATAAAATTACGGTAAATGAAGAAGATAAAAGGAATTTAAATAATTTAAAAGAAGGCAACTATAAGGTAAGATATACTATAAGCAACAGCTGGGGAACTCAAAAAGAGCAAACTAGAACTATAACTGTTGAGCCTAGAACAAAACTAGAAGAAAACAAACTAAGTGTAAAAAATAACAATGGTGAAGTTATTATGATAATAGGATTTGACTCAATACAAAGAAAGCTTAGAGTAATAGATTATACACCAAACTCAACTATTGATTCAAATAATGGAAAATTAGCATTTGTTATAAATGCATATGATTCACTTGGAAACACTATAGGTACTATAGAGTTAAAAGGTACTGAAATAATAAGTGAAGATATAGTAACTAGATTAAATAACTTCCCATATGTAGAAGGATATAGACTTAGTATATGGGCAAAAGATGAAAGTAAGCACTTAGTATTAGATGGAGATGTAAAATCAGGTAATAAAAATACTGAAAAAGCTTTAAAGAGGAATAGCAATATAACTCCTACTGATAAAATGGAAAATGGTAGATTTGAAATTTTAGATGATGGATTAGTATATTACTATAACCAAGCTCCAGAGATACGTGGTGGTGATAATGAACTTGTATATTATAAAGGTTCAATATTAACACTTCCAGATGATATATCAGTAACAGATGATTATGACCAAATAAGTGCTAATCAAGTTGTTATAAATGATGATAAGGTTGACTATGATACATTAGGACGACAAGATATAACTTATATAGTAGAAGATAGTTGGGGTAGAGTTACAGAAAAACCTGCCAAAATACATGTAATGTCATCTATTGACAAGAATGAATTTAATATTTTCCCTATGAATGTAAATAATACAGTTGGACAGTATAAAGCTTTTTCTATACAATTTGTAAGGGAAGATGGAAAAAATAAAATTCGTATAGGTAATCAGGATTCTTCTTTTAAATTTTATCCAAGTAATTCGGGAAAAAATAAAACTGAAAAAACATTTATGATAATTAGCATATATAATAAAAATAATACATTAAAAAAGTCATTTAAACTTTTAGGTAATGAAAATGCTAATAATAGTACAGGCTTAAATGATTTAAATGGTTATGAATTTGAATTTGGTGATTATATAGCTATAGAAGGTTTAACAGAAGCTAGTAAAAAATGTGCAAGAATAAATGGAACTGTTGTTAATGCAAAAGAAAATTATGTAAATGGTGTTGAACATATTGAGAATATACAACACGTAAGATTTAAGTTTACAGATGTAGGTTTGGAATCTGTATATAATGAAGCACCTAAAATTACTATTGACAAAACTATAAAATTAGATGCTGTTAAAGGTGATGATATACCTTATATGAGAGGTGTAAAACTTAAAGATGACCATGATAAATTGACACAAGCTAATGTAGAAGTTACATGGAATCCAAATGAAACAACTACTGGAGAATATGAACCATACAATGATGTTATAAAAGGTGTAGCAAAAGTTGGAGAAAATATACTTCACTATAAAGTTACAGACTCTTGGGGAAGAACTTGTGAAGTTGAAAGAACTATAAATTTATCTAATGGTATATTAGACAATTCAATAGTATTTAAGGGTGGAAGCGCTAGAAAAGATTTAATTGAATTTACATTTGTTAAATGTACAGATAATAGAAATAATGGAGTAACCTTAAAAGTAGATATTTTAGATGCTAATACAATTTTTGCTGAAAATGCAATGTCGTATTACTATACAGTAAGAGTAACTCTACCTAATGGAGAATCACATACTAGAAAAATTTATAGTGATTATAGTTATAACAATCAGCATCGAAGACCAGATGGACAAAGTGATCCATTTGGTATTTTTAAGAATCTATATCTTCCATATGGATCAACATTTGAATTTATAAATACAGGACACCCAGTTAACCTAAGTATTCATGGTAGGGTTAGAAATCAAAGAGAAGATTATTCAGATGGAGTTCAAAATCCAGATAACTTAAGAAGTATTAAGTTTATGGTTACTGATAGTGGTTTAAAATCTGTTTATGCAGAAAGAGATGATATAAAAGCTAATCAAAATATTATATCAGTAGTATCTTCAGAGGGTATTCCTTTACAGCTTAAGATAGACCCAGAAACTCAACAAATAAGTGGATACAGTAATAGTTCCTCAACTTTTTATTGGGATTTAGGTGAACGTACAAAAGTATTTAATATAACCTTAACTGGTCAAAATGGTGAACAAAAGTTTTCAATTGATGCATATTCACGGGAGAAAGGTAATGTATTTTATAATAATAATTTTTCTAGACCTAAAAATTACAAAATAGGAGATAAACTTACAGTTTGGCACTATACACCAAATAGGGTTTCTATAAAAGGTCCTATAAAGAATCAAAGAGAAGATTATTCTGATGGTATAGATAATGAAAAGAACTTAACAGAAGCTGTATTTACATTAACAGCAAATGGACTAGAAGCTGTATATAAAGAAGCACCAAAAATAACAGGTATAAAAGATACTAAAATTTTAAAAGGTGGAAGTCTTGATTTAGATAATTTAATAGATGAATTAGAGGCTAAAGATACTATAGACGGTAAGTATGAAGATAAAGTTATAATTGGAGATGCTACACAATTTAGCAGTGTTTCAAGTGATATAAGAATAATTGACCCTAAATCTGTAAATACAATTTCTGAAACTACTGCCCGAAGGGGAACTCTATTAATAGACTTAACATCTATTGATACAGATCAAGTTGGTATGTACGAGGTAAGTTATAGCGTAACGAACAGTAATGATCGTACTACTAGAAAATCAAGTACAATAGTTGTATATGATGAACCTACAATAACCGAGAGCAGTTTAAGTAGGATAGAGCTTAACTCTGTAGAACATACAGAAGAAGCTATAATTAATCGTCTAAAAGAAGCTGTAATAGTAAGTGATGATGATGATACACTTTACAAAAAAACAACTAAGTTAGAAGTTTTAAAACAGAATGTAAATCCAAATGAAGAGGGAATCTATAATGTAGACTATAAAGCTACAGATTTATATGGAGAAGAAACTGTGAAAACTATACCTATTCAGGTAAGTAGAACTATAAATGTTTCTGTACCTACCACTATTCCTTTCCAAGTTGTAACAAACTTAAAGGATAAAACTACAGATGAATTTATATCTGGGGTTATGAAGGTTCAAAACAATAATACAAGTGATGTTAATGTATATATACAATCATTTACTAGACAAGAAAGTAGCTTTACGACTAAAACTAGAAGCTACAAAAATCTTGAAATTGTACAACCAAGTGAATTTGAAGATTGGAATAGTTTATCTTCAGAAGATACTATGACAAAAATGGCTCTAGGAATATACAATAAAGAAGGTTTAATTGTAGATAGGAATTTACAATTAACAAAAGAGAGTCCTTTATGGTTATATGAAGATATTAGTAATGTTAAATTAGGAGTTCTAAATAGAGCCCAAAACTTAGCCAATCCTTATACATCTAAATTAAGTTTTACTAGTAAGCATGGTAAAAACTTTATTGGAGGAACTTCTAGAAGTAAGTTTAACTTAGTATTTAGATTTGAGTAAAAAAATAACTACTATATAAGTATATTTAATTCTTATATAGTAGTTATTTAAATTAAAGTTAATTTTTATTAACAATTCTTAATAAAATTATTATAGATTGTAAATATAAGCGCAACAACTTATGTTTATATTACAGTGAAGACCTCTATAGGTGGTTTATCTAAGACACTTATGGAGGTCTATTATTTATTATATTTACTACAATATCAAGATTATTTCGAGTTATAGTAGAAGAATCAAATCTTTTAGGGTAAAACTCTTTTAATAATACGTTAGCAAATTATTGTAGAGGTAACAAAAAAAATATTTTTACATATCATATATTAATATAACTATAGCTAGGAGGCAAGTTATGAAAATTGGTGATATAGTAACTAGAAAATCATACAACAAAGATATAATATTTAAAATAGTTGGATTTGGTATAGATAATAAAAATGAAAAGATAGCTATTTTAAAAGGTGTAGCATTTAGGGTAATAGCAGATGCATACTTAGAAGACTTAGAAGTTGTAAAAGTATCAGATATAAAACAGATATTAATAGATCCTACAGTAGAAAATTTAATATATAAATCAGTTAGAAGTGCCCAAGATAGAGAAAAGAAAATGAATAGAGCTGTGCCAAAATTACAAGCAAATCCAAATGTTTACGGTATACCAGGAAAGGTACTTCAAATAGACGGAGATAAGGAATACTTAAAAATATGTTTAGACGTATATACAGAGCTTGGAATACCTGCAGTAGGTGTAGCTATACCTGAAGAAAATCAATATAAAGAGATAATTAATCTCTTAGAAAAACACAATCCAGATATATTAGTTATAACTGGTCATGATGCTCTTACATCTAGAAAAGGAAATATTACAGATTTAAATAACTATAGAAATTCTTTAAACTTTATCAAAGCAGTAAAGCAAGCTCGTAAATGGGAACCTAACCTAGATAATTTAGTTATATTTGCAGGAGCATGCCAATCAAATTATGAGCAGCTAATAAGAGCTGGAGCTAATTATGCTAGTTCACCAGGAAGAATAATGATACATGCATTAGATCCAGTATTTGTAGTTGAAAAGATTGCTTGCTCAAGGATAGATACTATAGTTCCTATAGAAGAAGTCATAGAACAGACTGTAACAGGTTTAAAGGGTATAGGAGGTTCTGAAACAAGAGGAAAATTTAGATGGGCTATGCCTAAATCTATGTTATATTAAAAAAAATAAATAATATGACAAATATGGTAAAAAAATATATTGACTTTTTTATTAAAAGTATATAAAATAATTAGTTTAAACATTTGACAAAAAATTGTACTTATGATATTATGTAAACATACAAACGTTTAAAGAAGGTGATATTATGGCCACTGTTCAAACTCTAGATAAGATAAGGGAAAGTTTAGAGAGGCATTTAGGTAAGAAAATACTACTTAAAGCTAACAAGGGAAGAAAACAAATCGTTACAAAAAAGGGAATTCTAGAAAAAGTTTATCCGAGTGTGTTTGTTGTAAAGTTAGATAGTGACAATGAAGGTTGTTCTAGAGTATCTTATAGCTACTCAGATTTACTAACATCTAATGTAAAATTGCAAGTATTTAGAAATCAAGATAAATTACACGTAAGTTAAAAAATTATACCTATCAAAAATAGGTGTAATTTTTTTTTTGTATATTAAATATAAATATAGTGTGATATTTATATTTAATATATGGGGAGGTCAGTATGGAATTAATAAAAGATATAATAAAAGTAGATAATAGAATAGACTTTGGTAAATTTCAAACATTTATAGAAACAGAGGCAGTTGTGCCTGATAAGAAATCAGATGTATATGAGATAATAAAAACAGAGGGGTACATATCTTTAAAGAAAGTAGAACTTACAGAAGGGAAAGTACTTTGTAGAGGTAGCTTTAACTACAATGTAATATATACGACAGATGATAAAACAACAGTTTCAAATGTAGATGGTAAGATAGACATAAATGAGGTTATAGAAAAAGATAACATAGTTTCTGATATGGAATATATGTTATTCCCAGAAGTAGAGCATGTAGATTGCACTATAATGAATGAAAGAAAAATAAGAGTAGGAGCTCTTATTAATTTAAGAGGAAGTATATTTGACAAGCAAAGACTAGATATAGTAAAAGATGTTGCTCAAGTTGAAGGTGTTCAAAAACATAGAAAAGAAATAAGCTATCAAGATATTGTAGGTATAGAAAAATCAGAAAGTGCAATAAGAGATACTATAACTATAAATACAGAAGAAGTTCAATCAATAATAAGTTTAAATCCATATGCTAAAATAAAAGAAACTAGAGTATCTGATAATAAAGTTATAGTTGGTGGAGTAGTAGAAATAAATCCTTTAGCTTGTACATATGATGGAGAATTAGTTGAATTAGATAAGATAGGAATAGATTTCACGCAATTTATAGAAGTTCCAGGTGCATGTGAAGGTATGACAGAAGAAACTTTATTATCTATGGGAGAATTCAATTATGTATTTAAACAAAATAATGAAAGTAATAGTGGTTTACTAGAAATAGATTGTACAGTTGAATGCAAAGTAAAAGTTACAGATGAAATAACAAGAGAGATTTTACAAGATGCTTACTCTCCTGAGAAAATAATAAAATTCGATTATAGAACAATGGAAGTAAACAAAACAATAGAATCTGAAACAGAAAGTTTTGTTGTAAGAGAAACTATAAAAAATAGTAATGATGATATACAAATAAAAGATATAGTAAGTGTTTGCCCATCTATATCTATAGAAAATTCTTATGCAGAAGGGGATAAGAGTATAATACAAGGTATAATAAAAATTGATATACTATATGTTCCTGTAGAAGGTCTAAAATCAGTTTATAGAATAAGTGAAGAAATACCTTTTGAACATGATATAACAATAGATGATTTAACTGATACTTGTAATATATTTAATACAGTTTCTATAGAAAAATTAGAAGTTGATTTAAATAGAGATGATATAGATTTATCAGTGAAAATAAAAAGATTTATAGAAGCAGTAGATAAAAAGACAGAAAGTTTTATAGTGAAGGGTGAAGATTTAGGAGAATATGACTTATCTAAAGCACCAAGTATAATAGTATATATATGTAAAGAAGGCGATAATCTTTGGAATATAGCAAAAAAATATAACACAACAGAGTCTGAAATAGCAGAATTAAATGAATTAAAAATAGAAGAACCATTAAAACCAGGTAAATGCTTAATTTTAGAAAAAAAAGTAGCAGTGTGTGATTAATATAAACTTATTTTATTAAAATATTTATATATAAAGCAAGTAATTATAATTAGTGGTTATTAAAATAAAATAAAATAAATAGGGGATTATAGTCCCCTATTATTTTATTTTTTGTAGTATAATATAAGTATTGAGCATTAAACGCATTATAAATACTTAAGGAGGCTAAAATGAGTTCAATAGAATTAAAAAGCAGAGCTAAAATAAATTTATCAATAGATGTGCTAGGAAAAAGAGAAGATGGATATCATTTAGTCGAAATGATAATGCAGACAATAGATTTATATGACATTATAAAGATAAAAGAAATTGAGATAGATGAAATTAATATAAACAGCAATAGTTCCGATATTCCTTTAAATGAAAATAATATTGTTTATAAGGCAGCAAAAGTACTGAAAGATCAATTTAACATAAAAAATGGTGTAGAAATATTTATAGAAAAAAATATTCCAGTAGCAGCAGGTATGGCTGGAGGAAGTAGTAATGCAGCTGCAGTTCTAGTAGGGCTTAATAAACTTTGGAAACTTAACTTATCAGAAGTGAGGTTACAAGAAATAGGGCTTAAATTAGGTGCGGATGCTCCATTTTGTATATCAGGAAATGCAGCTTTAGCACAAGGAATAGGAGAAGAATTAACTTATATAAAAGGGCTATCTAAAGATACAGTTATATTAGTTTGTAAACCGAATTTATTTGTATCAACAAAAAAAGTATATGAAGGGTTAGATTTACAAAATATTAAAAATAGACCAGATAATAAATTCTTGATAGAATGTCTAAAAAAAGGGAATATAAATTTATTAGCAACAAATATGGTAAATGTGCTTGAATCGGTAACAAGTAAAATGCATGAAGAGATAAAAGATATAGAAAAGGTAATGTTAGAAAATAATGCTTTAGGTTCTATGATGAGTGGAAGTGGGCCTACAGTTTTTGGGTTATTTGATAAAGAGGAAGATGCATTAAGTGCAAAGGGAGAACTACTAAAGAAATATAATCAAGTTTATGTTGTCAGAAGTAGTGAAAAAGGAGTTGAAGTTAATGGAGAATTTAACTAAGTTAAATTTAGATGAGTACAAACCACTAAGAGATGTGGTATTTGAGAACTTAAGGGAAGCAATAGTAGAAGGGAGATTAAAGCCAGGACAAAGGCTTATGGAAGTTCAATTAGCTGAGCAATTAGGTGTAAGTAGAACGCCAGTAAGGGAAGCTATAAGAAAACTAGAATTAGAGGGGTTAGTTGTTATGCTTCCAAGAAAAGGTGCTTATGTAGCTAATATGTCATTAAAAGATTTAATAGACGTATTAGAAATAAGAGCTAGCTTAGAAGGTCTAGCAGCATCTCTTGCTGCTGAAAGAATAACAGATGAAGATATAAAAAAATTAGAATCTATAGTAGAAGAATTTAAAGATGGTATAAATGAATCAAATGTAGAAGCCTTATTAAGAAAAGATGTAGAGTTTCATGAATGTATATTTAAATCTACAAATAATAAAAAATTGCATCAATTAATAAATTCTTTATGGGAGCAAGTTTATAGATTTAGAGTTACGTATATATCAGACTATGATTCTACTGTAAATATAATAGAAGAACATAAAATGATATTAGATGCTATAAAAAGAAGGGATAGTAAGCTTGCTAAAAAGTATGCTATGGAGCATATTCAAAAGGCTGAAAACTTTATGATAGAAACGACAGTAAATAATAAAGAATTATAAAAATAAAAATCATTGGATTAATTTAAGATAATTAAATTTGTCCAATGATTTTTTTGTATATTAGATAACTATAAATTATAAAAAGTTATGCATAAATAATAAATTAATAACAAATAATTTAAGAAAAATATTTTTATAATAAAAAACTCGTTGTTCAAGTTAATTATAATTATTGAAAATGCTAGAGTCCAACAAGTTATATTTTAGTAGTTAAAAAACTTTATATAGTAATTTCAATATGTTTAGTAAAATAACTAGCGCAACAGATTACAAAGTGATTAGTTATATTTATACGACTAAATTAAATTTTTATTAGCTGAGCTAGTATAAATTAATTCAAAGTGGTAATACTCAAAATAGTAATATTTTGAGGGGGATTAATGATGGTTAATAAAATAAAAATAAGATTAAGTATATTAATATTAAGTTTAATTGCAATTATATCAATTATGACAATATCAATAAGTGGGGAAGTAAAAAAAATAAGTGCAGCATCAGAAGATTATAAAGATAAACTTATAAGATTTCATGTGATAGCAAATAGTGACTCAGAGGAAGACCAAAATTTAAAATTAAAAGTAAGAGATGCTATTATAAATTATTTACAACCTAAATTATTAGAATCAGAAAGTATAGAAGAAAGTGAATTAATAATAAAAAAAGAATATGATGAACTTGAGAAAATAAGTAAAAATATTATATTAGAAAATGGATATGACTATGATGTTAAAGTAGGAATTGACTATAGTAAATTCCCTACAAAACAATATTCTAATGTAGTACTTCCAGCAGGTGAGTATAAAGCATTAAGAATAATAATAGGTGAAGGAAAAGGAAAAAATTGGTGGTGTGTTATGTTTCCACCATTATGCTTTGTAGATGAACAAAAAGGTATAATAGATAAAGATACAGATGATAAGTTAAGAGAAGTATTAACTGAAGAGGAGTATGAATTAATATCTCAAAAAACTAGTAAGCAAGTAGATAGAGTTCAAATTAAATTTAAAATAGTAGAAATAATACAAGATATAATCAAATAGAAAATTAAAGGAGTGACAAAATTTATGGATAGGTGTTATAAGCTTAAAGTTTTAATAATAGTTTTAACTTGTGTGCTTATTCCTACAAGCTTAATATACTCAAATGAATTAGATACAAATTCTAATATAAAAGCATCCCCTATTCAAGCTAAAACTGTTAAACAACAAAAAAGAGAAGTAATAAATATTACCAACGAAGAATTATTACTTTTATCTAAGTTAGTTACAGGAGAAGCTCGAGGGGAAAGTTATGAAGGACAAGTTGCTGTAGCTGCAGTAGTTATAAACAGGGTAAAAGATCCAAGGTTTCCAAATACTATAAAGGATGTTATATATCAGAAAAATGCATTTTCTGTAGTTAAAGATGGATCTATAAATATGCAACCTACAGAGTCAGCATATACTGCTGCACAAGATGCATTGTATGGTAATGATCCAACTAATAATGCAATCTATTTTTGGAATCCGGATATAGCTACATGTAATTGGATAAAGACACTAAATCCATATATGAGGATAGGAAATCATGTATTTGCGAAATAGTTGAAAATATATACTTCAAATACTAATAAAGGTGCGTTTGCTCCTTTATTTTTTTGTTAAAATAAATTATAATAATCATTTAGATAACAAAATGCATATAATGTTTAATATTAACAGATATTTGAAGAAAGGTGAGCATATTATGAGTAAAATAAATGTAGCTTTAATATTTGGTGGAAAATCTGGTGAACATGAAGTTTCACTGTTATCAACAGCGTCGATTTGTAAGCATATTAATAGAGATAAATATAATGTTTTTACTATAGGAATAACAAAAGAAGGAAGATGGATGTTTTATGATGGAAATGAAGAAAACATCAAAGATGGAAGTTGGGTTAATTTAGCTAATCAAAATGTTGAGATAAACTTAATACCTTCAGGAAATAAAGAAGTTGGATTAAAATTTGAAGATGGAAGAGTAGAAAAGATAGATGTATTATTCCCAGTGTTACATGGTCCATACGGAGAAGATGGTACAATACAAGGATTATTTGAAATAAGCCAAATACCATACGTAGGATGTGGGGTTTTAGCATCTAGTGTAGGTATGGATAAACTTATATGTAAAAAGGTATTCTCACAAATAGGATTACCACAAGTAGATTACACATATACAAATAAATGGGAATTTAATATAAATAAAGATCAAGAATTAGACAAGATAGAAGAAAAATTAAACTACCCTATATTTGTAAAACCAGCTAATCTAGGTTCAAGTGTAGGTATATCTAAAGCTATAAATAGAGAAGAACTTCTAGTTGGTATAGAAGAAGCTTTAAAATATGACTCAAGAATAGTTTTAGAAAAAGGTATAAATGCTAGAGAAATAGAAGTTGCTGTTATCGGAAATGAAGAAGTTAAAGCATCTATAGCAGGTGAAATAAAGCCAGCTAAAGACTTCTATGATTATGAAGATAAATATATAAATGGTACTTCAACTTATGATATACCAGCAAATATAAAAGCAGAAGATATGGAAGATATAAGAAGAATGGCAATAGAGGCATTCAAAGGAATCGATGGAAAAGGACTTTCTAGAGTAGATTTCTTTATAGATAAAGATTCAGGTGAAATATTTATAAATGAAATAAATACATTACCAGGATTTACAAATATAAGTATGTATCCTAAAATGTGGGAAGCTACAGGTTTAGAATACTCTAAACTTATAGATAGACTTATAGAGCTAGCACTAGATTCTAAAAAGTAAAGTAGGTGTTACAAATGAATAATAGGCCTATAGGCGTGTTTGATTCAGGACTAGGGGGTCTTACAGTATTAAAAGAAATAATGAAAATCACACCAAATGAAAATATAGTTTATTTTGGCGATACAGCCAGAGTTCCTTATGGACCTAGATCTAAAGAGACAATAATAAAATATACTTTTCAGGCTATAGACTTTTTAATTTCAAAAAATGTAAAAGCTATAGTAATAGCTTGTAATACAGCAACGGCAAGAGCATTAAAAGAAGCAAATGAAAAGTATGATTTGCCGATAATTGGAGTTATAGAAGCAGGTGCAAAGACTGCAGCATATACTACTAAGAATAAAATAGTGGGAGTTATAGGAACTGATGGGACTATAAGGTCAAAAGCATATAATATAGAAATTGCTAAAATAGATCCAGAGATAAAAATAGTAGATAAAGCATGTCCTTTATTTGTTCCTATAGTAGAAGAAGGATGGGCAAATACTGACATAGCATCATTAACTGCAAGAAGATACTTAGAAGAGTTAATGGATAAAGGTATAGATTCTTTAGTATTAGGATGTACACATTATCCACTGCTAAAGAGAACAATCGGAGAAATTGTTGGAGAAAATGTTAAGTTAGTAAATCCTGCAAGAGAAACCGCAAAAGATTTAAAGAGAATACTAGAAAATGATAATATACTTAGAGAAGAAACTGAAGAAGATCCTAAGTATGAGTATTATGTATCAGATATACCAGAAAAATTTGCTTCTATTGCAGAAGAATTTTTAAAGAAAGAAATAGATGACATAAAAAGCGTAAAAATATAACAATATTAATTATGAGTATAAACTTTGAGCAAGAAGCTTAAAGTTTATACTTGTTTTAGGAGAGGATTTATTTTGGAGGCAAAACTAAAGATACTTACAAAACAATATGATGAAGTTGGAACAATAGATACTATAGAGGTAGATACTATAGGAAAAATATTTGAAAAAAATAAAGATATATATGTAGTTTATGAAGAAATTGAAGAAGAGCAAAAAATAACAACTACAGTAAGGATATCTGATGATGAAGTTTCTATAAAAAGATTTGGAAATGTAAATTCTTTAATGAT
>UMCP01020848.1_pt1 | contig 19432 bp, 10 predicted proteins | sample 1964261 | NCBI WGS metagenome assembly UMCP01 (sample SAMEA4835971, study PRJEB28245) | human gut metagenome | biome: gut microbiome; material: fecal sample | place: Denmark | collected 2008
ATGCCCTTATATAAAGAATTTAGGGCATAAGACATTTACGTTTCAATTAGTAGTTAAAACGTCTAAATATCTCGAGCGAAAAAGCTAATGAGAAAAACGGTTGCACCGGTCTTTGAATAGCCTGAGTACGCGTCAAGTCAAATCAGACTTTGATAAAAGAAAGGAACAAAGAACCGGATACATTATGGCCACTGTTCTAGGAAGTTGAGAACAGATAAACAGACCGGATAAGAAGATTTAGCTCCGACTTTAACTAAGGCACCGACTCTCTTTGACTGTCGAGAAAGGCAAAGATTGGCACCCAACTGAAGCTGGGCGGAGGTATTTTTGTTTGACAAGCACATTTCTGTTTTTAAAACTAGAAACCAATCAGCACCAACCCCTAGAACACGTTGAACAAGCTTAATTGTTTGATTTATTAATTTTATATGGGATGTGTTTTCGAATGTTCGTTGAGCAACAAGAGGCTGGATAAGGAGATGAGGCTAAGTTTTAAAAGGTGTTCAGGAGTGTGCTTGACAAACGACGACATAAGGACACGTACGCTCTTTCGTTCTGACTCTCAGTAAAAAGTCGCTTTGCTAACAGACCCGCTGCTGCCATCAGTAACAGAAACTTGAATGAAATCACCTTATCTGAGTCACATTCCCCTCTTCTGGAGAGGCTGGGTTTTGCAACCTAAAGAAGTGCCCCATGCTAGAAGTACATAGAAACTCCGTTCCTCTTTAAGAGGACCGGAGTATTGAGGCTATGTGGTCGGTAAAATAATCTAAAAAACAAGTTAAAAGGCAATTACTTTATTTTTCCTCAAAATAGTATTTACAGACGTCTTTAGGATCCCCATCCATTTTGATTGCTCCATGCTCTAGCCAAATAGCTCTGGTGCAACATCTTTCAATTAATTGACGTGAATGACTAGCAATGACTAAAACATTGGATCTTTCAATGAGCGAGTTCAATCTTTGTTCAGCTTTTTTTTGAAAGCCTTGATCTCCCACTGATAGCCACTCATCCATGAGAAGAATATCTGGACTGATCATAGTAGAAACGGAAAAAGCAAGTCTCATATGCATACCCGTAGAGTATGTCCGGACAGGCATTTCTATAAAACTCCCTAATTCAGAAAAATCAACGATAGAATCCAGATCGCGATCAATAACTTTCTTGGGGATGCCTAAAAGAGCGGCTCTCAGGTAAATATTTTCTATACCCGTAGCTTCTGTATCAATACCTAGAGAAATATCAATCAAAGAGCCTATTGTTCCAACGATTTCGGCTGTCCCTTCAGTTGGTTCATAAACCTTGCCCAAAACACGAAGAAGAGTACTTTTTCCAGCTCCATTGTGGCCAACTAATCCAATTCTTTCTGTGGGTTGGATATTTAGATTAATCTTATCAAGAGACCGGACGATAGTTTTCCCTTTTTCCGTTAGCCCTATTTTCCCTCCCGTTGCCAATCCCATGACCGTTTTTTTTAGGGATCTTCCTTGAGAATTAAATATTGGAATATCAACAGAAATATTATTAAGTTTTACAAATGCCATGACTACAACCAATAAGCTATTCTTCCTCTAAATTTGTTAAAGACAAATAGAGTAAAAGACCAACCAAATAATGCCAAAACTACAGAGAAAACATAATTTACTAAGCTTGGACAAGCACCAAGAAGAGGAGCCCTCACAATTTCAATCAAATGATAAAACGGGTTCGGTCCTAGAACAAACACCTCAGATCTAGAGCTAAGCAATTTAGGCATCCAAATAATCGGAGTGACATAAAAAACAATTTGAAGAAAACTATTTACTATTTGAGAAAGATCCCTGAACCTAGCGCAAACAATTCCAATAAGTAAAGCCATCCATAACAAATTTATTAACAGAAGTAAGATTCCAGGCAAAAACAAAAAAACAAAAATGTTTAGAGGTTTACCAACACATAGCAAAACAATGGGGTAAACAAGTATGTTATGAAGGAAGATATAGAAATTTCTAAATACCATTCTCATAACATGTACGAATAAAGGCAATGGAAGTTGCTTAATAACTGCCTCAGAATTTGAGAAGACAACCGTTGATTCCGAAAGAGTAGAAGATATTTGGCCCCATACGATTAAACCAGCTGCAAGGAAAGGCAGGAACTCTTCCATTGGTGATTTGAACAATCTGCCAAAAATTAATCCAATACAGGCGATCATTACCGCTGTAGAAATAGTGATCCAAAAAGGACCAAGTGATGACCGCCTATACCTTTGCCTTATGTCTGCTCTTGCTAAATAAATGGGTAAAGAAATTCCTTGGAGGCCGTTAAGAACATCCTTTAGCCCCTTGTACTTAGAATGCGAAATCATAGAAATCATTTAAGGTAACGATAAATCTTAACAAATCCATAAGGAACAAGCATTTTAACCACTTTTTTAAAAGTAAGTTTCTCTTTAAACCAGATCAAATCATCACGTTTTTGAGAGGGTATTACCGCAAAAATATTCAAGAAAAGTGAATTCCGCTTTAACATTTTGACCAATCTATTTTGAACACCATTTTCCTTATTTATATACTCAATGGCTGAAGACAGAATATCTGGATAATCTTTTAGGAATCGCCAAAATTCTTTCATTTCAGTAAATTTATTTAAGCGATATTGCATGTAAATGTTAGTACTTATTAATTGAGATAATATATTGTCTTTAAAGTAGGTAACCTTTGTATTGGATCCTGCATCCAACTCCAGATTTGAGACAAACTCAATCAAACGCCTAGAAACGAAATCATGATCTTTCCAATATTTTCCCCATGAAACAAAGGATACGGATTGAGCCTCCCTTCCTATTAAATACCTGTATATATCCATCTCAAATCGCATTAATTTCCTAACATTTAATAGAGAAAACACATTGAATTCCATATCTACATAACGACGATTCTCAGAAAGAAGAGGGATGTTCTTTAAACAAGATGTTCTGAAAGTAGATGTAGCAAGGCGAGGACCAACAGAACCTTTAAATCCATATCCCTCATAAGCCATTAAATCAAAGTCGTAAATTTCATTGGGCGCTAACTGAGGATAATCATAAATAATCGGCATCTCGGCTGCCCCAACATAATCATATCTACCGGTGGTCAGAACCAAGTCTACGGAGGAGTCAAGAATCTTTAACTTATCTATTAACTGATCTAAGTCAAAATAATCAACCCAATCATCACCATCCAATACCCTAAAATAAGTTCCTGTGGCCTCTTTTATTCCTAAGTTTATGGTTGAACCATGACCGCCATTGGGTTTATTGATGAGTCTTACGATCCCTGGAAATTCATCTTGCCATTTTTCTCCTATATCTTTAGTAGAATCGGAGGACCCGTCATTAATAATCAAGATTTCTAGATCGTTTCGATTCTTTGTCTTTAACAAAGAGAAAATACATTTATTTAAATACTTTTCGACGTTAAAAGAAGGAATTACGATTGTGAGAACCTTTTGAGATACCCCAATATTTATATTTTTTTCATCCTTAGAAGACTTGCATTTAAGGCGATCAATGAGATCGATTTCCTTTGCTAAAGTTTGTTCGTAGCTAAATAAATTTGAAACTTTTTCTGAAAGTTTTTTGGAATAATTTTCAAATTCTGCTTCATTATTGAAAAAGTAAAGAACAGCCGCGGCAAGGGAATCACTTGAAGTAGTTAATATCTTAGGAAACTCACTAAAATACCCCCTCATCGGATCGATATCAGTTGTTAGACATAAGACACCTGATGACAAACCTTCTCCCAACGTTACGCCTTGAGTGTCAAAACGCGTTGGTATGAGCATGAAGCCATAGTTAGATAAAAATGCAGGCAACTTATCATTGGGAATAAATTTATCAACAAATTGTACATTCGGGAACCGCTTCAATGGAGCAAACAAGACTTCCTTAGCTTTTCCTACCCCAACAATATCGATCGAAAATTCTTTAAACTCCTTATGCTTTGAAAGCTCTAGTATGGCTTTTACAGAGACATCAGCAGAATAATTTCTTTCATCAGAATATTTTCTTAGAATCAATATTTTTTTTCTTTTTTCTTGAGATTTAATTTCAAAATGAAATCTTTGAGAGTTTATATAGTTTGGAATTATATTGAAATTCTTAAAAGTGACTCCTAAGTGATCCTCAGCTTTTTGTTTTAAAAAGTCACTTACAAAAACAAAGTTGAATCTTTGATCAATTAAAGCTCTATTAAGCCAATGCTTAAACTCAACCGAAGGTGGCGTTATTGGATTTTTAGGAAGGAAATAGGGACTCGTTTCGTGTTGAATATAACCTTGCAAAATTTCGGCGCCGTGACAAACAAGGATGATTTGCGCAGATTGGCATCTGGAATAGAGTATTTGAAGCAGCGAAGAATTAAAAAAATGTACTACTATAACTTTGTAATCTTTCTGGGACAAAAGATCCTTTAATTCTGAAAAAAGGCCTACTAATAAACCTTCGTCTTCATATCGAGCATTAAGAAGATCTTTTTTACGAAGAAAGTCATCATTCCAGCAATAAATATCGCAGAAAATACCACGCTGTTTGTAGGCTTCAACTCTGGTTTTTACAAATTGAAAAGCGTATGGATCTTCTTTTGTGGGATAACCTGGTGTTACAACCAAAACATCAGAATTTTTGATTCTTATCGAATTTATCAAACGACTTTCTAACATATTATTCACCCAACTCTATCCTAGCTAATTTCAATGCTGATTTGATTGTATCTTGCATATCATAATATTTATACTCGCCTAACCTGCCTCCAAATATCACATTCTTTTCCTTCTCAGCAAGCTTCTTATATTCCTTATACATATCTTCGTTTAATTTATCGTTAATCGGATAGTATGGCTCCAAGCCTTCTTTCCATTCAACTGAATATTCATAACTAATAATTGTCGTGTTGGAATTATTCTCTGGTTCAAAATGCTTATGCTCAATTGATCTTGTATAAGGAACCGATAGATCAGGGTAATTACAAACTGCTACGCCTTGAAAGTTGTCCGTTGAAAAAGTCTTTTCAATAAATTCAAGACTTCTATATTGCAATTTTCCTAAAGAAAAGGAAAAGTATTCATCTATTGCCCCAGTAAATAAAATTCTTTTTGCTTTATTCACTAAAGATTTTCTATTCTCTAAAAAATCAAGGTTTAATATGATATCAACACTTTCAAGCATGTTGGAAATAAATTTGGTGTACCCCCCAACAGGGACTCCTTGATATCTATCATTGAAATAATTATTATTGTAGGTGAACCTAACAGGAATTCTCCTTATAATGGAAGCCGGTAGATCCTTACACTTTCTTCCCCATTGCTTTTCTGTGTAACCTTTAATAAATAATTCATAAACATCAACGCCAACGAGGCTGATAGCTTTTTCTTCTAAATTTTTGGGCGATTCCACGATTTTTGACTTTTGATCTGAAATAATTTTTTTCGCCTCATCCGGAGTTGAAATATTCCACAATTTTGCGAATGTATTCATATTGAATGGAAGGTTAAAAGCTCCTTTTGGGGTGATAGCAATAGGAGTGTTTATAAAATTGTTAAATTCTGCAAAGTTATTAACATAGTCCCATATGCCCTTATCGCTAGTTCTGAATATATGGGCGCCGTACTTATGAACGTTAATACCTTGCTTATTTTCTGTAAAGCAATTTCCGCCTATATGAGATCTTCTATCGATAACCAAGCATCTTTTCCCGCGTTTAGTAGCTTCGTTCGCAAATACAGCACCAAATAAACCAGCGCCAACAATTAAGTAATCGTACATATTTTTACCCCAATTTGTTACAAAATGTTTTAAATTTAAGTTGAATTTTTGACGTTATCTTGAGAAAAGAGAGGATGAAACTAAAAATCCCCAAGTTTCTACAAAAATTAATTGTGCTAGGCCATCTTAAAATGAATATTGCAATAAACCTGCACAATTTGATTTCTTGAAAGATTAACTTATTTGAGACTTTTTTTCTGTGCATCAAATCCCATGCATAATTTACATGCGAACAAAGCTCTTTAGTGCTCAGTGGAAGATTTTTATCAATAGAGAATAATGAAAGGCACCACATTACTAATGAGAAGTAAGCAGTACACAATATTGACTCCTTCCCTTTTAATTTATTTATATATATATTGTTTTTCCTGTTAGACAGAAAATTTACCCAAAAATCTTCTGATTTTTTCAGTGAGTTTTCTCTTTGGCGATATTGGTATGTTATCGAAGATGTGAAATAAATTTTGGACTCATTAGTCAACCATCTTACAAAAAAAGTCTCATCCTCAGCCGCATTATTTCCTATAACCAAATCTTCCTGAATAACTGTAACCTTTCGAAATATTTTATTATGGAAATACCCTCCTCGTTGGCCAAAATTTTCTGAACCTTTCAAAGAAAACAAACATATTAAAAACTCATCTACACTAACATACCTACTGGAGGGAATATCATCAACTATGGTAGAACCGTCCTCCATTAGATATTGAAATCCACAAAAAACAAGATCAACCTTAGTTTCAGAAATAGTTTTATACAAAACTTCTAAATAGTAACAATAAGGAACATCGTCGCTATCAAAAAAAACTAAGTATTCACCACAAGCCTTGTTTAAGCCAAAAATTCGAGCAGAATTTACACCAGCGTGTCTCGTAGTATAGATCCTTAAATTGGATATTTTATTTTCCCACTCTTTAGCAATCTCCAAAGAATTATCAATAGAGCCATCATCTACGAAGATTATCTCAAAATCTTTGAATGTTTGTTCGGAAAAAGCCTTTAAGGTCTCCCTCAACCACTTAGATGCGTTGTAATTAGGGATAACAACAGAAATTTTTGGGATTGTAGTTTCCATAAATATTTCAATCAAGCAATCAGATGAGTCTTAAAATCTTTTTTAAGGTTTCCCTTCTTTTTGTACCTAATGGAAAGAGGAATAGACTATAACGTCTAATAACTTCAAATAAAGAAGTATCCCTTAATCTGTCCAAAGAGACCGATTTCTTAGATGAATTTAGCAAATTAGCATAAACAATTTCTTCGTACGCCAAAACACGCCGTGCATAAAGCCAGAATAAGAAACCAAGAAAGATAGCAGGTTTTGCCCATGGTTTATCTTTTCCCGAATAATGAATTATGACTGGTTCAGAAATTTTTCTTAAGTCAGATAATTCGAGATATTTGTCTTCTATGAATCCTATTGACAATCCATCAGAAAAAGCACCAATTTGATAATTAAAACAAAATGGCAACAAAAAACTATCTTTATTAAAAATAATATTTAATATATCTTGATCTGGGTATAAAAAGTTGTCTCCTTTTTTTATTAGCTTCTTAAGTTTTTCAAAATATTCTTTCTTATCAATTAATTGATTTTTGAATAAAATGACCCCAGTATTAAAATACCGATCGCCATTTATATGCAAAATATTTTTTATATATGAAAATCTTGCCTGGTCTTCTCTTAAATTTGGAACAACCGAATCAACAACAGCACCTATTCTCTCGTTAAACTCCAATTCTAGAATGGTCTTAATATCCCCTTGAACTATGACGTCGGAATCTAGATAGAGTATGTTTTGATATCCTTTAAACACTAGAGGGATAAGGCACTTATAGTACATACTATGTGTCCAGTATGACTTCTTCTTTAACTCAATTCCATTAAAAAGGTTAAAGAATGCACGTTCTGCATTGTAAATATAAATCTTTTGTTCAATCTGTTTCTGGAATTCTCTAAGTTGGATTACAATTTCTTCCGATAACATATCTGTGACAAATATGATATCAAAGTTACGTTGCTCCGTATTTTCCAAAATTGAGAGTAGTGAAACCAGTGTGTATTTAATATAATTCTCGTCTGGACAAAAAACTATTGCATTTTTATTCTTGTCTGGAGATTCAAATAACAGATAATTAATACTTTCATAACTGTTAGGATCTGGAAAAAGATTGGCCAAGAATTTCTCGAATTCTGCATTATCTTTATCACAGACCCACGGTTCATCATTTAAACAAAAGCAGACAGGAGACACCTTTTTAATTAATCCATTTAGCTCCTTAATTGATGGACAGCTTGTATAGAGATAGTCAGAAGGAACAGAGCCATCATTCACAACTTTTACTAAAGTACAACCCTGTTCTATCATAAATAAGTTATACAGTACCCGTTGTACGCAATTGGGTGTTCTGAACTTCGATAAAGTAGTCTTCTTAAATGAGTCTTCAAACTCCTCATAGCATTTCTTCAAAAGACTTTTTCTAAAAGATTCAATATTGTGTACTGGTTCGTATAAATATTTCCTTTTGTATTTATTATTAAATAAGCCACAGGAATAAGAGATATTTATTGCATACAAGTCATTCTTAAGATCTAGTTTCCGTTTAATTTCACACAAGCGGACTATTGGATTATTTCTTTCATCAAAAAAGAAATCTTTATCAACCTTTTTATTCAGAAAACAATCGTCATTAGCTAGAATAAAATATTCCGATAATTCCGCAATTCTCCATAGGTTTGCTTCAATAGCCTCAGAATTAAATGTTGGAAGAGAATCAGTTGGCATGAAGGATGAATGTGCAACTATTTTTATTTTATTAGTTTCTTTCAGCCATAAAGGTCTTTGTCCATTCGTTACAATGAAAATTGTATCTATCCAGGAAGCATTTTTTAATATAGATCGCAAAGAGTATTTTAACTCCTCACAACTCCTGAATCTATTTCTTCCAATCGAAGATTTATTAGGATTTATTTTTCGTTTCTCCTTTTCTAATGTATTCAAAAATATTTGATCACTTCCATCTACCCACAGATATACCAAATCTACTCTATTCAACATTTCATTTCTTTAAATTATTAGAAACCTTATAAATTGGAAATTATTGTTTTTTTTATTTTTGCAATTTTATTCATCTTTAAATAATTAATAATTAGCTATAATTTAAACCTCTCCATTGAGGTCTCAACTCTTTCTTCGATTGCCATAATAATTTCTTTCATTTAAACTCCTTGAACATTATATACATTAGTACTATTTGGATTCGTTACCTTCCATCGATACAAACGCATGCCGCAGGTTCCGGTCTTGGAACAACATTCTTATTTCGCGTAACAAGATCCAATTTTTTAATTTGGGCTTCGGAACATCCCCTCAGTCCAGGAGACTACATAGTTTTACTCAGCCGCTGCTTTAGCCTTTTTTCGTCTCTACGTGCGCTGTGATTCTTCATTCCACTCAATTAAATAATTATTAAAACTGTCGACTACTTCAGCAGAGATTTATTTTCCATCCTGCCACTTATACAAGTCTGCGCATGGTCTTTGACTGACTTTTATCGTGGTAGAGTTCCCGGACCAAAGTCAACGTTATTGAAACAACCGCTTCTTTAATCTTCCTTAGCGCCTACGTTTTTGAGACCACCTTCCTAAGGTTACCCGCCCTACAGTACTTGATACTAAAACCCCTTCCGATTGCTTACAACTAAGGACCATTGTAAGAAATCTTTTCCCGCAGCCAGTGGCACCCGTTATAGCAATTGATTTACCATTTCGGCAACTGTCTCTTCTTTGATAAGCCACTCTCTTAGCAATCCATCGACATTCAATGATTTCCTCAAGTGTTTGACCGGAGATTTCTCTCCCTGGCGCAAACTCCAATTTTCTTAGGCTATATGCTCCACTGGTGGAGGCCGGCGATCTTAATTTTTTCCAAACCGCGTCCCTTTCGAATCTCACGTTCTGCTTCCAGGCAGACAAGAAGACGTCTTAAGAACGGTTGAGACGACCAGGCCGGATCTATAAGCTGCTCGTGGAGCTGCGGGACAAAGACATTCAACCTGTAGTCTCTAAGGAGACCATGATCATTTCTTCTATCTTGCCTGTTACCCTCATTCGGAGCAAACTGCCTCCTTTAGCCGCTCCTCTGTTCATCTGCTCCTGACAGGGTGCAACTCCGTTAGAACTTGAACCGGATTAGGCGGCATTTTCTTTTAACTTTTCCTTAGTATTAATGCTTCACTTTTCTTTCTCTCAAGATCAATTCTTAGTGTCCGGCGCCTCTGAGATTTCAGTCGGCTCTCTGCTCACGTTTAAGCGCTTGGCCGGCTTTCCGACGGATAGTGACGTTTTCTTTCTTGCCGGCATTTGAGAGTTTGGCTTTTAGTTCTTCTAAATCCCAACCTCCTCACCGCTCGCGTGATTTTCCAAGATTATTTCGAACTGTTCCGTTCCTAATTCAGAGAAGCGTTTATTGATAAATTTGGCATATTGGGCACCGGCAAATTCATCTGTCATTCCCGCTAGCTCCATATACAGTGCTTGGGGGTTTGATCCGGCTTTACGTATGTTTCCTATTAATTCCGCCGCTTTTAGTTGCATAACTCTTGAGCCGGTACTTTGCTTTTCAAAATTCTTGATGGTCAGTTAGGCCGCCTCAGGGAGGAGGATCTCCGAAGAGCCACCAATTCTCACCCGTAAAGGAAGTGTATCCGTCGGTAACGTTGAAGCGTAAACCAAAATTCAACTTTCGCTCCTAAACTCTCCCTGAGCCTCAAAGGGTTTAATCTCTCTGAATTTCAAAAATTCCTCAAAAATCCCTCCTAATACCTCAAAGGGTCACATAGACCGCTCAAACCAACCTCTGTACAGTTACGTCTCAACAAGGAACACATCTGAAGTTCTTCAAAAGAAAACGGACGAAACCTCGGCGATTCAAAAGATGAACTGTAGTTCGTTTCTTGTTCAGTTTCTTTCTTTGCAGTGGTTAATAGAAAGAAACAGCAATTGAGCGAAAGCTCAGAAAACAAGACCGAGAGTTAAGCTGGTTGCGACCGGCGCCGAATTCAGAAGGTAATACTTTTAATTAGGAACTCTTGGCCGTCTGTAAAAGGTCAATTAAAAGATCTAAACAGACGGATCGGAAAATTGTCTGAAAATAGGATGAACATTTCAGGCTCTCATCCGATCAATTCCGAAGCATCTTTGAGTTTTTCAAGGATTTTTCGAAGTGCTAGAAAAGATCTTCCTCTTTTCTGGAGCTGCATAACGACATGTCTCATGTATTGAACGTCCCTGCTCTGGACGTGAGAAGTGTCGGAAAGTTTCGACTTCGTGGCCGGAAATTTCGCGTGCAGTTCAGGTGAATGGATTGTGCCCCGGAAGCCTACGCTTTGAAGCGGCTTTTGCCGTGCTGAGGAAAAACTTCGACCTTGTGTCGAAATTGCGCAGACTGCTTCCTGGTAAGGAGACAAAAAGCGCAGAGGAAAATTTAGAGAAACCGAAGACTGATGCTTCCGGAATTTAATCCCGGCGCGGCAGAAAGTCAGTAAAGGAGAACGTGGTTAAGAGGATGTGTATTGCCCATCTGAATCTCCTCCCTCCCCTTTAATGATCGACTGCACGGTTTGGCGACAGGCGTCTTTCTGAGGCGGTTCTTTTGGATTGGATTTGTTTAAGGCGAATTGGTAAACCTTTCCTGTATCAGGGTATCGGGTACCAAACTGCAGGAAAGGCGATGAAAGAGACTTAATCTCGGTTCGAGGTCTTGCCCGTCGATGAAAATCGATTGACCGAAGCCGTGAGGCCGAGCCTTCGCTTCAAATTCAGACTTGAGAAAACGTTTCAGACGTCCGAGGGTTCTTGCTCTTCGAGCATTCTCTCTTAATGTTCCGGGTCGGCCGGCTCCTCGAGAGCCGGCTAAAGGCCGAATTCGTTTTCAACCGCTAACATTCCGGGTTTGAAATTTTTGTTAAGTGTCTTTTGAAATGGTTCTATCAACGTTTGCGTTGTGAGGGTAAAACGCTACTGTAAAGTTAGTAAAACTAATAGAAATAAAGTGGAAATTAGTTAAACACAAATGAAACTTTTTGCACTATTAGTACAACTATCTACACTTGTAGTATTACTTTTATTACCAAATCGGTAATGTACGTTAAACCATATTAGCCCACGGCTAATTAGTTGTAACCCTTTCATTTCAACTTTTAGTATTGTTTGAATCAATCAAAAAAACAGAATTAAAGCATTAGGGAGGGAGTATTTTTCCTTAATGTATGAATTAATAATGTTCTTAGTCAAGTAACAAAAATCTCTACCTAAAGTTAGTCATGACTATCCCCTGGCTTCTTTTTATAGGGTGATCATTAATCTGTCGTTAAGACATTTTCGCAACCCTATGCAGGAGATGCAATATGAAGAAATCCGTATGTCAAATTTTCAACAAGAACTGTCTTGAAACGGGGTTGAAGCCTAATATCCCCACAATCAACGCAGCAACGCTTGAGTACGTTAAACGCTTCCCTCTTTTTAATGTTCCTGCCGTTGCTTTTTCCGACAGTGATTTTGATGAGACCATCGCCGCATATCTTCCCTATCCCATCGTGAAGGTAGTCCCGCTGGGTAGAACGCCGGTCGAATCTAAAAAGATCTTCCCTTCTATTGCAGACTGCGTTCGTCTCCTTAACGCTTATGCCCAGGGCGAACAAAAGCTCTACAACGAACTGGAAGACCGTTTTATGAAGCCCTCCAAGATCGCTTCACGTAGGCAGTTCATGGAGACCGTTATCGCTTGGGCTTTCATCTTCTTCTACTTAAAGATCAGAAGAGATCATCGTTATTTCACAGCCCTTTCTTTCCTGCTCTCTTCCCATACCCTCTTGAGCTATGTAAATCGTTTTGAATTCATCCTGCAGGACAAGGACGTTACTCCAGAAGAAGCAGAAGAAATGCAGTCTCGCCGTATCTGGAGAACTTTGTCTGTTTTGAAGGATCCTATCCTTCTTAATCCTCATTTGAAGCAATTTCTCGGTGACCTTGCTCCTCACGTTCACAAGGAAGAGTTTCCGATGGTCGCCCTTGAGCTCATCCCTAAGCTTTACGATTCTGCCGGTGAACATAAAGAGAAGATTGACAGCTACATGAACGGAGCCTTGGACGACTTTGCTAAGCAGTATGCTGCTGAGTCCGGAGTCAGTCTCTCTAATCCTTCTTCTGCGGTCTTAAATAAAAACCGTGGTATCAGCAAAGGAAGAGCGAGCGGATATGGCATGGATATCCCTATTGGCATCTCCAACAAAGACTTTATCTACGCTTTTGTCGACGTTGTCAGCTTGATGTCCTTTGTGGTTAAACGTCGTTTTGGTTTGAAGAATAAGGTAAGTGCTTTGTTTGTCCTTTACACACTCCAGCATCTGCCTTTCTTTAATCTTCAAACAGACTTCCGCAACATCAAGACTTCCAAGCTCTGGCCGGTTTTGATGCACAAAGACGGTCAAACGTCGGTCACCGCCGCTCCTGGGCCGCTTGTTCACTTTTCTACAGCTTCCTTGGTTGGCCACGGACCCTTTGATTATCAAGGCTGGGTATCCAAAGGCTGTCCAAAGAATCTCGCTCCTTTTAATACTCCTAAAGGTTTTCAGAAAGATGCTCGTAAAAGTCTCCGTCAGTTAAACCAGTGCTGCAATTCTTTCCTTAAGTCCTTCCTTCATTATCAACATAACAATGGCTAAACCTTCCATGCCCCTTGCCGATTGCCTGAGGCCTTTTAACCAATCTGACCGCCATAAGGTTCAGCCATTAATCAATGAGCTGAGACAAGCGGTCGGAGACGACCATCTGCTGGGAATACAAACCGAGCTTTTTGATGTATTAGTAAAGATCGTCGGTAATTTTCCTTTGAGCTCCGGTTCAGGTTACTTTTGGCCGGGAAGCTACATCGACTTCTCTTTAAAGTTAAGCCGCATTGCGCTTAATCTTCTGCGTCAGCGCATCCAGTTCTTCACGATGCCGCTGGCTCAGAAAGAGTTTGAGACTCAGCTTTTAAAACTCTTGGTTCTAACCATCTGTTTCTTCCTCAACTTACGCATTACGGCCATGACGTTCTGTGTGGCTGCAGAGAACGGTGATGAGTTTCGGTTTGAAGTGCCTTATGAAGATTGGTTCAAGGAACACGAGGGGCAGGAACTTACGCTGTACCACAATGTCGATCCGGATCCTGAGGCTGCAGCCGGCAACATCAATCGTCTCGTCCTTAAATATCTTCCGGAATCTCTCCAAAAGCGCTTTGCAAAGAGCTTTAAGCGAGGATACCTTGCGCTGTTATCTAAATTTATCCGCGGAGACGTCGGAAGTATTGTGAAGGATGAATTCATCCTCATCTTAATTTCTCAAGCAGAATCCATCCTCAGAGAGCAGATGACGACTGAATTTGCCAGAAAAGGAGAAGAGCCGCCTCACTATATTCCTTCAATCCTGAGCTGGGCGATTTGCGCCCTGCTCGCAAACGAACTCTCCCCGGAAGCTGCGCTTAGAAAGTCTGATGCGATAGGCAATAAAGAACCTCTTCAAATCGTTGCACGTGCGATCACGTGCAAGGACGGAGAAATCTATGCCGTAATCGAATATTTCTTTCCTCTCTTAACGGCCAAGCTTCAAGAACTCTTTCCTCGCCAGACATGGCGAGAGAAAGAGGTTCTCAGAATGTGCTGTCAGTGCGGAATCTTTGACTTGAAAGAAGGTGCAACATTTGAGGAAGTCGCCAACCGCATTGAAATTTATAAGAAATGCGGAAAAGAAGTCGTCTCAACTCCCGTACAGGGTCTCCGCTTTAATAATTTCCTTCTTTATGTAGCCAACGACAGCTATTTCGGTAGAACTGTCCAATCTCTCCAAGCTAAACATTCCATCGATGCTAATGATAAGAAACTGAAAGAGCTCGGTCTCTACAAACCGGTTGCCAAATGGCAATGGCAAGACAAGAAACTGATGATGGAACGTTTGAAACCCTACTTTGAAGAGGTGTTAGCACCAAAAACGGAAGAGGATAGAGAAAGAAGGGAATTCTTTGCACAGTTAATGGAAAAGGCCCGCAAGCGCTGGAAAGAAGAAGAACGAGCACTTAAAGAAGCCGAAGAAGCAAAAGTCCCTCCGGCAATTCTCGCTCAGCGTAAAGCCGATTTAGAACATGCTTTGAGAGCATTCGAAGAAGCGAAAGAAAAATTTGACTGCGAATTCAACGTAAAGAAGAAACAAGCCAAAAACAAAAAGGCGAAGTCCAAGGAAGCTGGTGCCAAAGCAGCCTCTGAAGAAGCGTCTGCCGAAACTACTAAAACTGAAGAGCCTGCAAAAGAAATGTCTAACACAAACTTAATCGTCGTCCAAAAATCCGAAGAACCTTCTGTTCCGACGATTCACACCTCGCACGCCATTAAAGCCTCGTGCAAACTCGTCTTTAATGCTCTTTGTCACGACACAAGCAGATTTTTCAAGGGTGTCGGGGAATGCTTTTCCGTGCATAGTTGGCTGGCTAAACGCGGCTACCGTTTGGTAAGAATCGATTCCGAAGAATCTTCTCCTTCTAATGCTCAAAAGAAACCTCAAGTTAAACAGATTACTTGTGATGCTAAGAAGGCCGGCGCCAATGAAGAAAACTCTTCTGTAATCATCAGTCCGGCCAATGAGGCTCCTGTCTCCGAAGTGCAAACTCCGACGGTCCAAGGCACACAGACCGATACCGCAGCCGTTGACACTGCTGCAGATAAACCTTCCGAGGAAAGTAAAACCGGGGCTTCTGAAAACACAACTCCCGTTCCCGCCGAGCAAGTTGATCAAGCAACGACAGAAGAATCTTCGAAGATAAGCAGAGAAGTCGCCAATCCCGAACTTCAGAAGCAATTAGTCCAACGACTTAATGACTCTGTTGAAAAATCTTCTATCCATCCCGAAAAACTTGCCGACATGGAAATGGATGCAGAAATCAAGAGACTGGCTTCTTTGAAGAATAAGGATAAATCCGACAACTTGTCAGACAACAAAACTTCTCAAGAAGCCAAGGCTAATTCCAAAGAAAATGCAACAGCTAAGACTGAGGCCCAATTCTGTGCTCAGCAAACTGGACCATTCTCCTCATCTAATGCCCAAAGCAAGACTGACAAATCCTCTGATTCTAAGAATCCGTCCGTCTGCTCTACATCCGAAACGTCCCCTGCGGCCGACGCAGAAAAGCTCAAAGCTAAACGCGGCCGCAAAAAGATAGCAGATGTCCAAACCGATAATGCAACTGAGAATGCTGCCACCACTCCGAAGGTCAAACAAGCTGAAACACAAAAAGCCTCAAGTGACGCTAAACCTGCCCCGGCTTCAAAACCTAAAGCAAATACAGTAGCGCCCAATCAGCCGAAATCAAGCGCAGCTCCTTCTGACCAAAATCCTCCGAAGGCTAAACGTGGTCGTAAGCCAAAAGCTCTTCAGTCGGCTAATTCTCAGGTATCCAACGATGCCGCGAAGTCTAAGGAAGTTTCTGTTGTCCAGGCTGCCAAGGTTAACAAGGCTGCAAAGACAGCTAAGTCCGCTGCTCAGCCAAAAGATTCAGTCAAACCGGCAGAAAAAACAGCTAAAGCTGCGACTCAAGCCAAAGCAGAAGCCAAGCCGGTACTTAAAGCTCCTGCAAAGACGCCTTCCTCAGGAAAGTCTTCGGCTAAAGCTATTCAAGCCGCTTTAACCGCCTAGCCGTCCTTCTCTTAATTCTCAAAACATTCCAAATTGACCGTTTTTACGGCCGATCGGGGGAGTTTTGTACCTAACGAATACCTATTGAAGCTTTTTACTATGGCCACACTTCATTTACCTTCTCGAGACAAAGTCATCTTGAGCCGTACGGAAACCAGGAAGAAATTCGACGAATTGCCGGACTGGGACAAAATGATGCTGTCCCGTGCAGCCATGAGAGCCCTCTTCATGGACAATCCGGATGTCATCCTGACGATTGATAAATTAAAGGTTATCTCTCGCGACCATAAACATCCTCAAAATCGTAAAGATCCCTACGGCAGGAAAATCTGGTATCTCCCTAACCGTTATCTCAGACCGGAATACGAATACACAGTTAAACCAAAAGAAAAGCCTACTTGGGAAGAAATGGCCAAGGAGTACAAGTCAAAGAGGATTAAATCTTCACGATCAGTGACCGCTGCGCAGAAAGAAAACAGAAAGATCCAGCTCTGCCATCGTCATTTCTACGTGGACGAATACATGGAGCTTATGGCGACTAAAGCCAAAAGGGATCGTCTTAAACGTATGCAGACTCGAGAGCCTTACAAGTACACCAGAAAGATCGTCTTAAAGCTCAGCAAATCCGATCAGCGCTCAAAGGAGCGAGAAGTCTTAAAGAAGATGAGCCAGACTTACACCGCACACGAAATCATTACTTATCAGAAATGGTATGAGTGGCGAGAAAAAGCCAGAAAGCTCCTTCCATTAAAGGCCGAGTACTTCAACCAGTGTCTGAGACGTTATCGGAACAAGGCCTTAAGCCGCGGAGAAAAGTTTTCTAAAGTCCGTCCGCTTAAACCTTGTCTCGATCTCAACCACGAAGTCTATTACCGCTCCAAGCGAGACAAATACATCCCGCTCGAAGTCTTTAACCACACTTTTAATCCTTTCCCTAATGTTCACTATCCGAGAAGATACTGCTATCCGGAGGCGCCGAAGCCATCCGTACAGACGATCCCATGAGCTGGCTGCGGTCGTTCCGTGGTTTGCGTCGTCCGCTTATCTGGCTTTTCTGGGCTATCAAAACATTCTTCCCATAAATCTCAGTATGGCTTTGCTGGCTATGACGCTGGGAATTGGCGGCTACCGCTTGTCTAACGGTCTTCACATTCTGAGAGCCAGAAGTCTGCTTTCCGGCAGACGGATGGAGCTCATGAAGTTTTCCAGAGCGTTAGAAGACTTTGACGACAAATCCGTCTGTATCGGATACGGATTTACGTGGCTGCCAGAACATACACAAAAACTCCATGACTTATCTCGCCTCAATATCTCAACCTTAATGCTTCCGTCTTTTATGCATCGTCTTTTTAACCGTCACGACAAGACCCAGCTGCCTGAAGAAATCGGTATGCCGTATCTTCACGGGCTGGACGCGTCCGAGAAGACACTGCGCCGAGCCCTCAAAAACTTTGAGGGCGGCCTGCTCATCGTCGGAACGACCCAAGCCGGTAAAGGCGTGATGCTGAACTTCATCATGACGCAGGCCATTCTGAGAGGCGATGCCGTCATCTTCATTGATCCTAAAGGATCTGACCGCATGTACAAGGCATTCTGCCGAGCCTGCGAGAAAGCAGGCCGTGGCAAGCCGCTGCGTTTTCATCCCGGAAACCGCTCAAAGAAGGATGGAATACGTTTTGATGTGACTGCCGTTTTTAGTACCGGCGCCCAGATTGCCACTCGCGTGATGTCGGTGGTTCCCGGAGAAGACAACGTCTTCAAGCAGTTCGCCTGGTCTTGTATCAAGACCTTTGCGGACGCCATGATTGAACTCGGAGAAAAGCCTTCTTTGAAGTCCTTGTCTCAGAACATTAACAAAGGCATTGAAGATCTTCTCCGAGCCTTAATCCTCCAAGCGGTCAAACAGCATGCTGACCCGGACTGGAGAGAACAAGCCGAATCCTTCCTTCCTGCAAGAAGAGAAAACTGCACTGACGCCATCCACGAACTTAATGTTCTGGTGTCTTGGTACGAGAACGTACTGCCTACGTATCTGCATACGATGGTCGTCGGCGAATGCTTAAAGATCTTCCATCACTCTAAAGAGCACTATTCCAAAATTACCGCAACACTTATGCCGATCTTTGCGATGTTGACTAGCGGCCCTCTGGAAGAATCTTTATCTCCTGATCCGTCTGACGCTTCCGATAAACGTCCCATCTGGGATATGGAATCTCTCGTTAAATGTAAAGGCGTCCTTTATGTCAACCTTGACTCTTTGTCGGACAACATGATTGCCTCTGCCGTCGGTTCCATGCTCTTATCCGACTTAACGGCTTATGCCGGTAAACGGTACAACCTCGGCTTAAACGACGTTCGTATTTCGATCTATGTCGACGAAGCTTCGAATGTGATCAATCAGCCCTTAATTGAACTGCTCAATAAAGGCGCCGAGGGCGGCGTGTACACCACGATTGCGATTCAGACGGTACCTGACTTAGCACATCGTTTGGGATCCGTCCATGCAGCACGCATGGTTCTCGGCAACTGCAACAACTTAATCGCTCTGCGCTGTAAAGATCGAGAAACTCAGGACTTTGTCACCGAAACCTTCGGCAAGACGTATATACACAATGTCGACACCACCTTGTCGACTCATGCAGATACGCATATCGGCATGCCTTCTTTTAAAGGCGGTGCTTCACACAAACGCACGGCCGTGCGCGAAGAGATTATTCCGTCGGAATATCTCGGCAAGCTCCCGAACGCCCAGTTCTTTGCTTCTCTTGGTGGCGGTCATCTAATGAAAGGCCGCGTCCCTGTCATTATCGACGACGAGGAAAACTAAGATGCTCTCCCGACTCTTAATCCTCTTAATGATCCTTGTCTTGAGTTCCGTCATCTGGTGGCCGGGATTGAATGACGCTTCGTCTTTTGAGAACTTG
>UMCP01052681.1_pt1 | contig 18881 bp, 17 predicted proteins | sample 1964261 | NCBI WGS metagenome assembly UMCP01 (sample SAMEA4835971, study PRJEB28245) | human gut metagenome | biome: gut microbiome; material: fecal sample | place: Denmark | collected 2008
ACTGTTCGTAGCAGTGAGCAGCGGTAGCGTTGCGAACGCCGCAATGTAGAGTGATGAATATGCAAGGCATATTCATCTCCTTTGAAGGTGTAGACGGCGTCGGCAAAACCACGCAGGTTGAACGGTTGCGTGCGTACGTTGAGGCGCAGGGGCGCGAATGCGTGGTCACGCGCGAGCCAGGCGGTACTGTGCTTGGCGTGGCGATTCGCGAGTTGCTGCTTGGCGGCGTGGAAGGTTCCGACGCGGATATTGCTCCGCGTGCGGAGGCGTTGCTGTTCGCCGCCGACCGTGCCCAGCATGTTGCCGAGGTGATTCGCCCTGCACTGGAACGCGGTGCCGTGGTAATTACCGATCGGTACCTTGATTCTTCTCTTGCATACCAGGCTGGCGGCCGCGAATTGACGGCAGGTGAAATCCGCGACTTAAGTATGTGGGCAACGTGCGAGCTATTGCCGAATCGCACGTATCTGCTGGATCTTGACCCTGTGCAATCGCATGCACGATTACAGCATGATGAAGATCGCATGGAATCTGCAGGAAACGATTTCCAACGTCGTACACGACAGGCGTTTCTTGACTTGGCAAAGGCGGAATCGCAACGTTTCCGCGTGATTGATGCCAGCCAATCCATCGATGAAGTATGGTCGCATGTTCAAGACGATTTTGCGCAAATCAGCCAAACGAAAACTTTCCAATCGGAGGCCGCCCAGTGAGCGTGTGGGATTCGATCGTCGGCCAGCAGCAGGTTGTCGAACAACTCAAAGCCATCGCAAGTGGCGATCCGAAAGCCATTGCGCAATCCTGGTTAATTTGCGGTCCTCCGGGATCGGGTCGTTCCAATGTGGCGCGCGCGTTTGCTGCGGCGTTGGAGAGCCCCGATCATGGTCTTGGCGACGAGCCGACCAAAGCCGCGCAGCAGGTGCTTGCCGGCACTCACCCCGACGTGACCGTGCTGGCCACCAACAAAGTGACCATCGGCATCGACGAGGTGCGAAACATCATCACTACGTCCGAGCAGATGCCAAGCACTGCGCCGTGGCGCATCATCATTATCGAAGATGTCGATCGCATGCTGGAACGCACCACCAACGTGTTGCTCAAGGAGATTGAGGAGCCGAGTGAGCATACGATTTGGCTCTTGTGTGCGCCGAGTGCGCAGGACGTGTTGCCGACGATTCGCTCGCGCACTCGCATCGTCAATCTTGCCGTGCCCTCCACGCAGGCGGTGGCTGCATTTCTGGAGCAAAATGGCGGATTCGAGCCGAAAATCGCGGTGCGTGCCGCACGTCTTGCAGAAGGGCATATCGGCATCGCGCGCTTGTATGCGAAGAATGAGCAGGTGATGTCTGACCGCGACGAGCTGATTGTGGGCGTGCTTGGATTGCGTCGCGCGTCGGATGCGGTGCTGCTTGCCGGCAATCTTATCGACAATGCGAAGGCGCAGGCCGAAGCGGAGGTGAAGGTCAAAGCGGCAGAGGCGGAAGCTGATTTTCGCAGAGTCAATGGGCTTGGGGCGAAGGATCGTATTCCTCCGAAGCTGCGTGGCGCATACAATGCGATTGCCAAAAAAGACGAGCTGAAGCGACAGACCACGCGCCTTACGCGTGACGTGCTCGACCGTGCGTTGAACTCGATTGCCAGTATTTACCGTGATGTGGCTGTGTTGCAGAACAATGCCGAAGATTCGGTTGGCTTGATTAATTTGGAGAATCGTTCGTCGATCACCGATCTGTCGGTGCGGCTTACGCGTGGGGGAGCGGTGCGGCGGCTGGAGGATATTGCCGTTGCGCGTCGCCGTCTGGACGGCAATGGCAATCCTGTGCTGGTCTTTGAAGCTCTCTTCTGCTCCCTCATCGCCAGCTGAGGTTTCGCTTGTTTGCCTGATTGGCTGTTTTTCACCGATTTTGCTTGTGTTGCTGAGTTTGGATTGTGCAACACGCCGATATGACGTTATAACGATATGACGTTATGATGTATTTATCAGTTGGGCAGATGGCCACGGCGGCTTTCCAAACAACGTAACGCTATGCATCGCAAATCAGCGCAAGCAAGGAGGCAGAGTGCTAGGACAGTTTTTCGCATCGGACGCGGTGATGTACGCCGATGAGGTTTCGGGATGGCGTGAGGCGGTCGATACCGTCACTGCACCGCTGGTGGAACACGGTGCCATCAAGCCGAGCTATGTGGATGCCATCAAAGAGTCCATTGCAGCTCCTGGCGGCACCTACATTGACCTTGGTTGGGGCATCGCTTTAGCACATGCCCGCCCGGAAGCCGGCGTGGTTTCCACCTCGTTGTCGGTGCTGCATGTCGGCAAGCCATTCCTACTGGCCGATGATGAGAAGCACCCCATCACCACCATGTTCTGCCTTGGCGCAGTCGATTCCAATGCGCACATCGAAATGATGCAGGCGCTGGCAGGACTGCTCACCGATGAACAGCAGCGTACCGCGCTCGAACATGCGACCACCGTCGAACAGCTGCGTGCAGTGCTTGACTGATCGACAATATCCGATCGACGATCATCAATCGCATATACAAACTCCTTGAATACCAACAAACAACACAACAACCAACGCGATTATTCGCCACAAAGAAAGGTGAACACCAATGAAGATCTATACTGCATGCAGCACTGGCCTCGGCTCCAGCTTCATGACTCAGCTCAACATCGAAAAGGCTCTCGGCGAGCTCGGCGTTGAAGGCGTGGAAACCGACCACACCGATATCGCATCCGTGACCGAAAACACTTGCGATGTGCTCTTCGTGGGGCGTGATATCGCCGAAGCCGCTGAAGGCAAGGGTGATGTGGTTGTGCTCAACAGCCTTATCGATATGGACGAAATCAAGACGAAGGTTGCTGACGCGCTCGAACGTCACGGTGTTGCAGTTCCGAACAAGTAAAACAAATATTTCGGATTTCACTTCGCTTATTCCATAAGTTTTTGGAGCGACAGCACATAATAATTTGACCTTTTCAAAATCATAGTAATCACCGCGATTTTTGGTCGTATAAGTGCCGCTGTGGGCGAAGCTTACCTAAAATTCATTACGAAAAATAAGAGAAATATAGAGAAAATAATAAGGAGAGAGTCGTGAACGGAATTCTTTCGCTTCTGCTCGATATCTTCCGTCAGCCGTCGGTGATCGTCGCGCTGATTTCGTTGATCGGCCTGGCTGTGCAGCACAAGAAGGGCACCGACATTATGAAGGGTACGATTCGTACTCTTGTCGGCTTCCTGGTTCTGGCTGCCGGCGCTAGTGTTGTGTCCGGCGCATTGGTCCCATTCGGCGATATGTTCCAGCACGCTTTTCACGTGCAGGGCGTGGTGCCGAACAATGAGGCCATCGTTGGTACCGTGCTCGTCAAGTACGGTTCTGAAGCCGCGCTGATCTTCTTCTTCGGCATGATCGTCAATGTGCTGCTGTCGATGACTTCGCGCTTCAAGTACATTTATCTGTCCGGCCATGTGGCGTTCTATATGGCGACCATGGTTGCTGTGATTTTCGAGGTTGCCGGCTTCCCGACTTGGGGTGTGCTGCTGTGGGGATCCATCGCACAGGGCTTGATCGTTACCATTTCGCCGGCTCTCGTGCAGCCATTCATGAAGGACGCTACCGGCACTGATGGCGTAGCTTTGGGACACACTGGCGGCGCTGGTATCGCACTGGGCGGTTTTGTGGCACGTCTGACTCGTTCCAAGAAGAACCCGTCCAAATCCACCGAAGACATCAAGTTCCCGGCAGGTCTCGGCTTCCTGCGTGACACCACTGTTCTTATCGCGCTCTCCATGGCTGTTATCTACGTGATCGTGGCTTTGTTCGCCGGTGCCGGTTACATCGAAGAAAACCTGAGTGACGGCCAGAACTTCCTTGTCTTCTCCGTGCTGCAGGCAGCCACCTTCTCCGCTGGCGTGTTCATCATTCTCGCCGGTGTACGTGTGGTGCTTGGCGAGATCGTGCCGGCATTCAAGGGCATTTCCGAGAAGCTCGTGAAGAACGCAGTCCCGGCTCTTGATGTGCCGATGACCTTCACGTTCGCTCCGAACGCAGTGCTTATTGGCTTCATCTCCAGCTTTGTCGGCGGCCTGATCGGCATGGGCATCATGATCCTGGCTGGAACCACCATCATTATTCCGGGTATTGTGGCCCACTTCATGACCGGCGGCGCCACCGGCGTGATTGGTAACGGACAGGGCGGTCGCCGCGGTGCCATCATCGGCTCCTTCGTGAACGGCTTGGCCATCACCTTCCTGCCGCTGTTCCTGCTGCCGGTGCTCGGCGATATGGGCTTGGTGAACTCCACCTATTCCGATGCCGACTTCGGTGTGGCTGGCATTTTGCTTGGCTGCACCAATCAGTTGGGTGGTCAGACTGCTCTGGTTGCCGGCGTGCTCATTGCAGTGGCGGTGTTCTACCTGGCATCCTTCCTGCTGACCCGTCGCGACAAGGCGAAGCAGGCTGCGCAGGTCGAAGCCTGACATACGAATAGCCTGTAAATGATACGCGGATGATATCGGGAAGTTGGTGCGAATTGCTGACTTTCCGATCATCTGCTATCCACGGGCGAGTATATTCAGAACAAGCACAATACGTAAGGGGTTGATGATTCATGGCAGCGGGCGTGCCGAAATATATTACGGTTCGTGAGAACCTGCGGCAGCGCATTATCTCGATGGATCCGGGGGAGAAGCTGCCTGCGGAACCGGAACTGTGCAAGCAGTACAACGTCAGCCGCATCACCTTGCGTCATGCGATTGACGATTTGATTCAAGATGATCTCATCGTGCGTGAGCAGGGTAAGGGTACGTTCCGTACGGGAGCCGACGCCAATACTGAGCGTGAGGTGATCAGCGACCATATTCGCGGTTTCTTCCGTCAACAGGAGGATTTGGGCAATGTGGTGCGCACCAAGGTGCTGAGCAATACTACGGTGGTTGATTCCGAGGCTGCCAAGAATTTGGGAGTCGACAAGAATGAGCCGTTGGTCAGGCTTGAACGACTGCGTTATGTGGGTAATACGCTCAAACAGCATGTGGTAACGTTTCTTTCCGCATCGCGTTTCTCCAAAGTGCTGGAACACGACTTCTCGGAAGGCTCGCTGTATGAGTTTCTTGAGCGGCAGTATGCAGTGCATATGGTGGAAAACGAAGTGGTGGTGCGTATCCAGAATGCCGATGCTGATATGGCTGAAGTATTCGAGGTGCCGGAAGGTGCGCCATTGCTGGCTATGGATTCTGTAGTGGTCGATGAATTCGGCGCTATCATTGCGTTCGGTGTGGCATTGCACACGCAGGAACAAGGTGAGATCAAGTTCATCATTCGCAGTCAGAAAGACGTCGGTCCGGTACAGAACTAATCACACGATTCCGATTTCCTGTCGCACGATTTTGGTTTACAGACGAAAAATGGAATGGTGAGAGGTCAGTAGGATCGGCAAGGCGAGTTCGTGGGGCTGTCAAGGCGAAATGTGCGGCAAAATTGCAAAAATTGCGATTCAGCGCTGGTAGTTGGTGGATTCGCGCACGATCAGTTGCGGTGCAAGTGATATATGTGCGGGGCTGTCGGGACCGTCGTTGAGTAGGCGTAGCGCTTCGGAGACGATTTGTTTGAACGGCGGGCGCACACTGGTCAGTGGCGGCATGGTGGTGCGTGCGATTGGCGAATCGTTGTAGCCAACCACCAGCACATCTTCAGGCACGCGAAGCCCAAGCGAATGCAACGCCACCATCACGCCGAACGCGATCGCATCGTCGGCGCACACCACGGCCTCCGGTTGCACGAGCGGCTCGGAAAACAGTCGCATGGCGCAGTTGAATCCGCGCTGCACGCTACGGTCTCCGAACTTGTTCCATTCGGTTTCGGTGGCAAGATGGTGCGCTCGCATCTGAGTGTGGAACATGGTGAATAGTTCCGCCGATTCGAAGGAGATTTCCTTGCCGGCCATGTATGCCACGGATGCGATGCCACGTTCAGCCAAATGCCCGATCACGATTTCCATGGCTGCGTTTTCGTCGACGCTCACCATGGATGTGCGGAACGAGCATTGACGGCCGCCCACCTGCACGATCGGCAGTGTGGAGGCGTAATGTTCAAGCTCTGCGGAAAGGTAGGCCTCCCAGGCGGGCAGCACGATCAGACCGTCAACATGGCGGTCTACCAACGACTCGATGCGTTGAATCTGCGTGGCCTGATCACCGCCGATGCCCAGCAGCAGTTGCTGCGAATCCACGTCGATGACGGGTTCGATTTCGTCAAGCAGCTGCGCACAGAACGGGTCGTTGGCGGTCGGAATCACCAGGCCGATGGTGTTGGTGACGGTGCTGCGCAACGCGCTCGCCGCATAATTGACCGAATAGTTGAGGTGTGCCGCGGCCGCTCGCACGCGGCGTGCGATGTCGTCGTCTTTGGTGCGTTTGCCGGAAAGAACGCGGGAGACGGTGGCGATGGAGACGTTGGCTAGCGCTGCGACGTTCGTGATCGAACTGTTCGCCGAAGTTGCCGAAGCCGAAGCGTTGTCGGTTGTACGTGCCATGCTCTCCTCACCACAAATATTCGAAATGCTCGAAAAACTCGATTATTCGAATTACTGCCGTATCTCAATCGCGTATTCAAGAATAAAACGGCCACCCGTCGAAAGCGGCAGGTGGCTGGAAGCAAGTATCTCAATCATGCATGTTGCATTGCGATTTCATAATTGCGATGCAATAACTGAAGATTGTTGAATATCTTGCGAAATCCTGAAATCTTCAGCAAAAGGAAGATCACTCGGCGTTGACAAGGATGTTCAGCAGGTTGTCTGCCACGGTTTCGTCATCGGCGCCCTGCACGTCGATGACCACGGAATCGCCCTGCTTGATGCCCAGGCCCATGACGGACAGGATGGAGTTAGCCGGAACCGGGTTGCCGCCTTCCTTGGCGATGGTGACGGTGCAGCCGGAGGCGGTGACGGCCTGGGTGAACTGTGCTGCCGGACGGGCGTGGATGCCGACGGGATCGTTGATGACGGTGGTGCGGGTTGCCATGATGGACACTCCTTTGAGTCGTGTGTTGACTGATTTTTGGTTGTGTTATTTGAAAGTCGTGCTGCTTGCCGAGCGAAATGCCTCGGTGCGCCGCTAATAATTACTATAGCACCTTTTTCCACGAAACGCAGAAAACGTTTACCGGTTGTGTGTTGCGGCTTAAAGTGTGTATACTGTGCGCAGGCTGAAAATGATTTACCGGCAAAGACGGTGGGAATCATGCAGTAACTCGACGCGCAAAGCAAGCGCGGAAATCACAACAACAAACGTTCGGTTCGCGTTCCCCTCGCGGGCAAACAACGAAACAAGGAAACAGGTCAAAGGAGTTCACATGATTATCAAAGGTGTTGGCATTGGTCGCGGTGTTGCAGTCGGCCCGGTCATCCGTATGGCGCAGCCACTGCCGGAACCGTCGGACGCTCCGCGTGCGGAAGGCATTGCTGCCGAAAGCGAAATCGCCCGCGTTGAAAAGTCCCTCGCACTGGTGAACGCCGACCTGAACCGTCGTGCTGAAGAGGCCGCCAATGGTGACGAAGGTGCCAAGCAGGCTGCTCCGATTCTGCAGGCCGTCGCCATGTTCGCTTCCGATCCGTCGCTGGCTGAATCCATCAAGGGTCTGATTCAGCAGGGTAAGACCGCCGAACGTGCGGTGCTCGAAGGCTTCGCCGCAGTGGAAGACATGTTCCGTGCCATCGGTGGCTATCAGGCTGAGCGTGCCGCCGATCTGCACGATGTCGGACAGCGCGTGATCGCCGACCTTATGGACGCTCCCGCTCCGGGCTTGCCGCAGAGCGAAACCCCGTTCGTGCTCGTCGCCGAAGATCTTTCCCCCGCTGATACCGCGGCGCTCGACATGAGCAAGACTCTCGCCATCGTCACCTCGCAGGGCGGCCCGACCTCGCACACCGCTATTCTGGCGCGCGCTCGTGGCATTGTGGCGGTTGTTTCCGCAGCCGAAGCCGAAAACCTGACCGACGGCACTACCGTGGTCGTGAACGCGGCCAAGGGCGAACTCGTCGTTGACCCGACCGAAGAGGAGATCGCCGTTGCCGAAGCCGCCAAGTCCCGCGCGGCCGCAGCCAAGGAACTGCGCGGCAATCCAGGCTCCACCAAGGATGGTCATCTGATTCCGCTGCTCGCCAACGTGGGCAAGCCGGCCGATGCAGCCAAGGCGCTGGAATATGGCGCTGAAGGCGTTGGCCTGTTCCGTACCGAATTCCTGTTCATCGGCAACTCCGAGCCGCCGACCGTCGAAGAGCAGACCCGCGCTTACACCGAGCTGCTGAGCCAGTTCCCAGGCAAGAAGGTCGTGATCCGTATGCTCGACGCCGGCGCTGACAAGCCGCTGCCGTTCCTCACTCCGGAAGACGAGCCGAATCCGGCCCTCGGCCTGCGCGGCCTGCGCACCCTGCGCGCCCACATGGACGTGCTCGAAGGCCAGCTCAAGGCGCTCGCCGCAGCCGATGCCGCCACCGATGCGAACCTGTGGGTTATGGCTCCGATGGTTGCCGACCAGCATGAGGCTGACTATTTCGTGAAGCTTGGCAAGAGCTTCGGTCTGAAGTTCGTGGGTGCGATGGCCGAAGTGCCGTCGATTGCGCTTATGGCTGACAAGGTGGCCGACGTGGCTGACTTCGTGTCGATCGGCACCAACGATCTGACCCAGTACACGCTGGCCGCCGACCGTACGCTCGGTTCCGTTGCCAACTATCAGACCGCCTGGCATCCAGCGGTGCTGCGTGCCATCAAGATGATCTGTGACGCGGGCAACGCCAAGGGCATGCCGGTGGGCGTGTGTGGTGAGGCCGCTGCTGATCCGGACTTGGCCGTAGTGCTGGCCGGTCTTGGTGTGAACTCTCTGTCCATGACTCCGGTGGCGCTCGACGACGTGCGTGCCTCCCTCGCAGAAGTCACCTTCGAAGAGGCTCAGGCCCGTGCCGAAGCTGCCCTTAACGGCGACTTCTACCACCCGGCCAACTGAGCCGTACTAGCTGTGCCTATCGCCTGTAACGTCCTGTTTTTCAAGTGATGTGAGGTCTGATAGGCCCTGTTTCCCGGAACGACCCCTGCCCGCGCGCCCACATAGGCTCGCCCGCAGGGGTCGTTTCGTTATACCGTCAATTGAAACCTTGTATGAGTCAGACGCTTGAGGGATACTGGGTGCATGAAGATTTCCGCAGATTTCACCGTCATTCCCGACGCGTTTGCCAAGGCGGCGCCGCCTGAGAACTGCATCGACGGTACACCGATTGTTTCCTTCCCCTTCTACATTGATGCGCTTGATCCCGCAGTGCAGTTCCTGCATTGGGAATTCGTTGATCCGGATTCGATTCCGGTATGCGGTTTCCAGTGGAATCATTGGTCCCTCGCGAACCTGCCCGTGGACGCACTGATGTACGATTTCAACGATTCTCACGCGCTCGCGATTCCGGCTGATTTCTCGCGCACGGTTTCCGCGATGATTCCTGAAACGATTCAGGGACGCACGTCCGCCGCCTCGCCGTTGCTGCAAGGCCGCAGTAATGATCCCGCAGTGACGATGCGTTACAACGGTCCATATCCACCGGATCAGGATCACGACTACTACCTGCATGTGTGGGGCACCACGGCTCCGCTCGCCGGCCTCAATCAGGGATTCTGGCTCAACGAAATGGAACGTGCGCTGCGTACTTCCGGTACAATCGTTGATCAGGGCGCTATTTTCCTCACTGGAAAAGCCTGATTTGTGAAAGAGGATCTCAAGTAAGGCCAGAAATTTGATTTCCGCAGCAATATAACGATATAAAGATGCGGAAATCAGAAATATATCCGACGAAAACGTATTGACAATAATCGAAAGGATTGCTGAATAATTATGGCGTGCACCACGATTTTGGTTGGCAAAGACGCAAGTTATGACGGATCGACCATCATCGCCCGTAATGAAGATAGTGCAAATGGTGAGTTTTGCCCGAAGCGCTTCATCGTAGTCAAGCCTGAAGATCAGCCGCGCAAGTACAAGAGCGTGCTTTCGCATGTTGAAATCGATCTTCCTGACAATCCGCTGCAGTATACGGCTGTGCCGAATGCCGATCTGAAGGAAGGCATTTGGGGCGAAGCTGGCGTGAACGAAGCGAACGTTGCCATGAGCGCCACCGAAACGCTCACCACCAATGAGCGTGTGCTCGGTGCCGATCCGTTCGTGGAACTCACGCCGGCCAAAGGCAAGGAAGGCGAAGAGGGCTATGAGCCGGAAGTCGCCGGTGGCATTGGCGAAGAGGATTTCCTTACTCTCGTGCTGCCGTACGTCACCACCGCCCGTGAGGGTGTGGAACGTTTGGGCGCTCTGCTTGAGGAGTATGGCACGTATGAGATGAACGGCGTTGCTTTCTCCGACGTCGACGAGATCTGGTGGCTGGAAACCGTTGGCGGCCATCATTGGATCGCCAAGCGTGTGCCGGACGAAGCGTATGTGACCATGCCGAACCAGCTGGGCATTGACGAATTTGATCTTGAAGATGCGTTTGGCGAGCAGGAGGACCACATGTGCTCCGCCGATCTGGCCGAGTTCATCGAACGCAACCATCTTGACCTGTCGGTGGAGAATTCCACTCCGTTCAACCCGCGTGACGCGTTTGGCTCTCACTCCGATTCCGATCACGTGTACAACACTCCTCGTGCTTGGTACATGCAGCGTTTCCTCAACCCGTACGACGAGCAGTGGGATGGTCAGGATGCCGACCACAAGCCGGTTTCCGACGATATTCCGTGGGCTCGCCAACCAGAACGCAAAATCACCATCGAAGATGTGAAGTATGTGCTGAGCTCCCACTATCAGGGCACCCCGTACGATCCGTATGGAAAGCTTGGCGACCAGCGCACCCGCCATATGTTCCGCCCGATCGGCATCAACCGTCAGAGCCAGCTTGCGGTAATGCAGATCCGCCCGTACCGCCCGCAGGTGAGCCGCGCGATCCAGTGGATCGCCTACGGTTCCAACCCGTTCAACACACTCGTGCCGTTCTTCCCGAACGTCAACTCCACGCCGAAGTATTTGGAAGACACCACCACGCGCGTCACATCCGAAAACTTCTATTGGGAGAACCGCATTATCGCGGCCCTGTGCGATTCCAGCTTCGCCGACACCGCCAACGCTGTGGAACGCTATCAGGAGAAGACCGGCGCGATGGGCCACCGCATGGTTGCCACTACCGACGAGCAGATTGAACGCTTGGTGGGTGACGTTACCGACGAATTCGATGCGGAAGACGAAATCGGCGATGTGCAGCCGATGGAACCGGATGAAATCATCGAAGCCGTACGCAACGACGACGCCCGCGAAATCCTTGCCGCAGCCAACGAAAACATGGCCGCGCAACTCAAGGAGGAAACCGACAAGCTTCTTGATTCCGTGCTGTACACCGCCAGCATGAACATGAAGAACGGCTTCCACATGTCGGACTTCTAATATCTCACTATTCGGCTCCTGTGACCACGTTGCGGGAGCCGATTTTTTCCCGCAATACAACGTCGCTAGAATGACTTCATTCCAAATCGAAGAAAGGAAAACCCCAGTGACCAGCATTGAGGATTTCACCAGCCAGTACGGCTTGGTGCAGAAGATTGATGCGTTTGGCTATCTCGATTATTTGAAGAATGATCCGGATGCTCCACGCAAGCATGGCAAGGTCGTGCTCGTCACCGCCGATACTCCGCTGAAGGCGTCTCGCGGCGAGGGCAAGACCACCACCACGATCGCGCTGATCGACGCGTTGCGTGAGCGTGGCATTGATGCGGCCGCAGTGCTCCGTCAGCCGAGCATGGGCATTACCGCTGCCGGTTCCAAGGGCGGCGCTTCGGGCGGCGGCAAGGCTTCCCTGACCCACCCTGAGCTGATCGACTGGGGTCTGTGCGGCGAAATGGGCGCTATCGAAGCGGCCCAGAACCTGCTGGTTTCCTTCGCTGAGAAGGCCATCGACGACGGCAAGCTCGACGATATCGCCGTGCCGCGCGTTTCCGAAGTGCCGTCCCGTTCGCTGCGTCAGATCGCGGTGGACCGCGGCAAGGGCAATGTGGCCGAGCGTGTGGTGCTCACTCCGACCTGCGAGCTCATGCAGATCGTGGTGCTCTCCCGTTCCATGGATGAGATCGCCGAGCGCGTTGCCAAGATGATTGCCGGCACGAAGGACGGCAAGGCCGTTACGTTCGGTGAATTCGTTGATTTGTGGCGTATTACCGGCATTCTTTCCGATGTGGTGAAGCCGGCGAAGACGGAAACGGTGAATGGTTCTCCCGTGTATGTGCACGGCGGTCCGTTCGCGAACGTGTCGATCGGCATTCCGACGCTGGTTTCCGTGGAAATGGCGTGCGCCCTGCATGATGTGGTGATCGTCGAGGCCGGTTACGGTGCTGACGCGGGCGCTCAGAAGTGGCTTGACATTGCTTGCCGCGAGTATGGCGCACAGTGGCCGTCCGCCGCGATTGTGGTGACCCGCGCTTCCACTTGGCGTGACGATCCGGCGCTTGCCTGGCGTTACCCGTTCCACGTGCAGCGTTTGGAAGGTCTTGATATTCCTACGTTCCCGCTGATTAACCTGTGGGATGGCGAAGACGATCAAATTCCGGCGTTGCAGCAGACCGCCAAGGATCTGGAGTTCCGCGAGCCGATTATCGGCAACCTGTATCGCGATGGCGGCGATGCGCTCGCCCCGCAGCTTGACGCGTTCGTTGACGCGGTGGTGAATGGTTCCATGCCGGCCACGCCGCACAGCCACAAGGGTATGGCTCTGGTGGAGAACGTGCGTTGGGTTGCCGAAAATGCGTATGGTGTTCCGGCAGATCGCGTGATCCTGAAGGACGGTTTTGCTGAATCGCTTAATAAGGCGGTGGACCTGTGCGCCAGCGCCGGTATTGATTTCGGTTCGCTTGCACTGGTTGCGGTGAAGTCTCCGGCCACGATGACTGACAACGATTCCGCTCCGGCTGAAGAGCGTACGGTGACGTTGAAGAAGGTTGAAGTGCATTCCGGTGCCGGTTTGGTGCATGTGAATCTCACCGTTTCGCTGACCACGCCGATGCCGAAGATCGTGTGATAAACGAGTCGTAGCGTTCTGATCGCAACATTTTAGGGCGGTCACTTGCGTATATGCGTAGGTGACCGCCTTTTTGCACCTTAATTTCGGCGGTTTCTAGCGAACGTCGCAACGCCATGACCTCGAAGGAACGGTAGAAACTTCGTCAGAAGTTGCCGCCCCGAACCGTGAGGCGGGGAACACGGTGTGTTTTCCGTAGGTGAGGTGAGAGGTTCGCAATATGGGCGAACCTCGAAGGAACGGAGGTGACTTCGTCAGAAGTTGCCGCCGTTCCAGCCCCAGTCGGTGGTGGCGGTGTAGCGGATGTACGTGCGGTCGGCCGGGATGCCCAGTTCCTTCTCCAACGCGGCCATGATCTGCTCGGTCAGCTTCTCCCAGGCGGAACCGGGCACGGAACGACCGAACACGTTCACCTCGACGTATGCGGCCGGCTTGGAATCGTCGCCGCCGAAATAAATCGGCATATTGTCTTCAAACGGGCACATCAGCCAGCCTTCGGACTTGCCGGGAACGGCGGTGATCGCCTTGCCGTATGCGGACTTCAGCGCCTCGCGCTGCTCGGGAGTGGTGGAAACGGAAACATGAGTGTGGATGACTGGCATGATGCTCTCCTTGGATTGTTGGAATCAGCCTTTGCGTGTTCATCTCCAGTCTAGGCGTCAAACGGCTCAGACGTGGTGGCTGTGTGAGAAATTTTGGGCTTTGTCTGGATATCCGCCAAGGTGGTCTGCGTGCGCGTGTTAAATATTCGTTGTGAGAAAACTGATTGAACAGCTTATGAAATTTGGCCTCGTTGGCGTGATCGCCTTCATTATCGACTGGGGCATTCTGAATCTTCTCGTCGGCGTATTCCGCATGCACAACGTGCTCGCCGCAACCATCTCGTTCATTATTTCCCTGATTTTCAACTACATTGCCAGCATGAAACTGGTGTTCAAGCACCGTGACGACATGGCCCGCTGGATGGAAATCCTCATTTTCGTGATTGGCGCGCTGATCGGCCTGTTCATGAACGACGCCATTATCTGGATCTCCACGTATGGCATGAACCATGATGCCTACGTGTCGCAGAGCACCGAATACCTGATCCGCACCAACGTCGGCAAGCTCATCGCCACCGCCGTGGTGATGGTGTGGAACTTCCTGACACGCAAATGGTTGCTCGACGATACGCACACCAACGCCATGAACCGTTTGCGCAAAGCCGACAACCGCCTCACGCCGGAAGAGCTGGAAGCCAAGTGGCAGAACAGCTTCTCGCACAAGCTTGGCATATGGTCGCTGGAACACACTCCCAACGGTTGGCCCAAGTAGTCCTGAATTCGGAAAATCTGCCTGCACAACCCGGAAATCTGCCCTGATCAAATCTGCCCTGATTCCCGACTCGCGCAGACGGCCGGACAGTCCTGAATATGAAAAGGCGGTGCTTACACCTATAAAGGTATAAGCACCGCCTTTTCGTATGCTCTGCATGCTTTACGTGCGAAAGGTCACACGCTTACGGTGGTAAGCATGGGCTGCTCGGTGGAGTCCTTGATCTGCTTGAAGCCGAACAGGGCGATCGCCAGCGAGGTGAGCGCCAGAGCCGTCACTACAATGAAACCACCGTGTGATCCCATACGGTCGATGAACTGGCCGGCAATCGCCGAGCCGACGGAACCGCCGATTGAGTTCATCGCACCCATCCAGGCCATGCCTTCGGTGAAGCGTGTGGGCGGCACCAAGTGCAGCATCAGCTGGTTGCCGTTCACCCACGTCGGTGCCTGGCATACGCCGATGAACAGGTAGATGATCATGATCACCCACAGATGTTTGGCGAACATGAACGAGCCGATGCCTAGATCGACCACGGCAAGGCAGAAGTAGAAACGCTTCCACAGCGGAATAGTCCAATTCTTTGCGCCATACACGAGCGCGCCGATCAGCGAGCTGAACGAGAAGCAGGCGAACACGAAACCGGTGTACTGCTTCATATTCGCTTCCGTGGCGAACGCGACGATCGAAATGCTGGCGGCCGACTGGAACGCGCCCAAACCGAACCACGTCACGCATACGGCGATTAGGCCCGGCCCCCAAATCGATTCCTTGCGCCCGGCATTCACATCGGCGGCGGCCTGATCCATGGCGGCCTGCACTTCCGCAGCCGTTTTGCCTTCGGAACGTGCGCGATCGCGAGCGTACTCAATGGCCGCTTCCGCCTGCAACGCCTTGGAACGGGCGGCTTCGCGCTCACGGTATTCCTTGCGGGTCATGCCCGCTTCGCGAGCCAGCTGCGTCTGCGATTTCGGCTCGGTGGAAAGTTCGGTGAGGAACATGAGCGCGCCGACCACCACACACACGCCAGTGAATGAGAATGCCAACAGCCCGGAAATCACGGCCAGTGTGGAGGCGAGCGGATTGCCGATCACCCACATGCATTCGTCGAACACGCCGGAAAGCGAAAGCGCGCGGTTGGTTTTCTCCGTGTCACCTTTAAGCAGCGTGGTCCAACGCTGACGGCTCATCGCGCCCCACGGCGGAATCGCCGCCATGAACGGTACGATACAGAACAGAATCCACGACGGCACTCGGGCGGTGATACAGGAAACCAGTGCGGTCGCCGCAATCATCCACACGATGATTGTCGGAATCGACACCTGACGCTGGCCGAACTTGTCAACCAGCTTGCCGAGCACCGGGCTCGCAACGGCCAGCGCGATCGCCTGCACGGCCGTCAGCGCGCCTGCCAGCGAATAATTGCCGTAATAATGCTGCACGGAAATCGTAATCGTCATGCCGACCATCGGGAACGGCATGCATGCGATCACTGAACCGACCGAAAATCGGGCGGTGTGCGGTATGCGAAGAAGCTCCGCGTACCCTCCGAAAAGATGTTGGCCGATGCTTTTGGCGCCGGCGAGGACTGAATTGGTCATGTTTTGCCGCTCCTTTCTGCTCACGGTTGGTGCTTGCGTCCGCTGCGTTGCGTTGCCGCGGACCGCTTGATATACCCTCGTTCTGTCTTGATTGTTTGCTCTCCAGCCCCAGTCTCTCACTTCAACCTTGCTTGAACGTCAATCGATTGACGTTCAAGCGTGTTGCATAGGGGGTGGAGACTGGTTGTGTGCCATTTTCTTGAACTAGACAACTTTATGCGGAGGTACTGTCGCAACACGCGGTGCATTGAGGTTGGCAGACATAATTCGATTGGCTATTTTGTAAGTACTCACCACACGTTCACTTGGTGGACGAAAAGATGTCCGGCGGGCGAAAGACGGTTGTTGCAAAATGGTTGCGCAACGCTTCCAAAGCTTGCGATTGCAGAATTTTCGTTCCATCGGTCAACGTCAGCAGTCCGGCAGCATCTTGCGGAAAGGCGGTAGGGATGCCCGCAACAACCATCCATTTCGTACGTCACGGCAAAGTCGAAAATCCAGGGCATTTGCTCTACGAACGACTGCCCGGATTCCACCTGTCGGAAGTGGGTGTGCGCATGGCGCAGGCGACCGCGCACTACATTGCCGTCAATCCACGACTCAACACAGTTTCCGCCATCTACTCGTCGCCGCTGGAACGCACGCGCGAAACGGCCGGCGAAATCCTCACCGCACTCAACGAAGTGCGTGAAACCCGTGGCGAGGAGCCGCTGGAACTCACCACCGACGAGCGCATCATCGAAGCGCGCAACGAATTCCGCGGCACGCGCATCGGCTACGGCGAAGGCGCACTCTGGAAAAACGGCAACTGGAAGCTGGTACGCAACCTGTGGAAGCCAAGCTGGGGTGAAAGCTACCAGTCGATCGCGCATCGTGTGCAAGCGTTCGCCCTCGAAAAAGTGGGGGAGCATCCCGGCGAGCAAATCATCGTAGTCAGCCATGAATCGCCCATCTGGAGCTACAGGCACATGCTGGAAACCGGGCACCCGGAACATAATATGCTGCTACGCCATACGGCACTCGCCTCCATCACTTCCATTACGTACGATTGCGATACACGCAAAGTATTGTCGATCGCTTACGTCGATCCCGCGGCCGACGTGAAATAGCGCATAATGCGGCATGGAATCGCCGGATTGGAAACTTTTGACCGAGACACGCGACAATGAGTGCGGCGGTTGTTGAAAGAACGGGGATTCCATGCAATCATGGAAGGGCTGGATGCTGTTGGGTCCAGTGAGGAAAACAAAATGTCGAAGCTGCAAAGGGGCACGCATGGCTTTCACTATCAACAACGGAGCGCTTTATCAATTATTCGATAGGCCTCATATGAAAATTGCCATCGAAAGCTGTGTTGGAGTGGTGGAATTATGGCCGCTGCAAACCGTTCAGGAGATGGAGAATGACGCAAAGTACACGGAAGATCTGCAAGTAAGATTCTCCTGCACCATGGCAAGGGCAATGCTGCGATTGTCCCACGGGATTAACCCGTCCGTGGCGGAAGCCGTGTACGAGGGAATGGACGAGATTCCGGGTTGCGATCCGGAAATTGTGCAAGCGCTCACGCGGGCCAATCAGGCATACGATGTGATGCGCAATTATTCCGAAACCAACAATGCCGACCTGTTCTTCGAAGCGGCCGACATTCTGGGCATCTTCATCGACGCCCATGTCGAGACGGAAGTCCGCAATATACTGCAAAAGATCGTGGAGTACATTCGGCAGAGCGTCAGCCTGGGCTTCGACGGCGGAGCGCTGGAAGATGTCAACTACTGCTACGCTTTCACCACGACCCCAAGGACGCTCACCGGGCGATTCCTCGCGGCGCTCGCAGTGGGTGACGGTCTGATGAATCTCATGTGCGAAGGCATTGACGATGTGGACGAACAGACCGTGCGCGTGCTGCCGGTGATGCTGTACATCAACGAGTTGTGCGAGCAGATGGCTGTTCCGCCGATCTATGTCGGCGACGTGACCTTGTCTCGAATGGTTGCGCTGCGTAATGCTGTGCGTGAGGCGGGCAGGGCAACGCCACTCGAGGAGAATTCCTTCTGCGACAACACATTCACCATAACCGCGGACAATGTCATTCCGTGCGCGGGCATGGAGTGGGATCATCATGCGGAGTGCCTGCGTTGGGATCCGAAGAGGGCCGAGCAGGAAGCCAAAGATGAGGATGAACGTAAGAGCAAGGAAGCGCTCGCTGAAAAGTTCAATTTGATGACGGACGCTATGAAAAGTATGAGCTACATGGATGATTCCGATGATTCGGGTGATTCAGGCGAAGGTGCGGATGCTGCGTGACGTGGGCAATCCGAGATAATCCGAATTAGTGGGAATTATCGATATAGGAATAAGAAAATCCCGGCACTTGCGATTGCGGTGCCGGGATTTTCTTTATGTAGTACTGATTATTGCAAGTTCGGTTCTTAAGTTCAGCGCTGAACCTGCATATTTCGTCAGTGCTGTATGTTGCCGTACACGGTAGGATCGTCGGAATCGTCGGAATTGTCGGATCCGTACGGGGTCTGGCCCTGCGAATCGTTGCCGAACGTGGGGCGATCGAACTGCGTCTGGTCAAGCTGGGTGGACTGTTCCGGAACCGTAGGCAGCGGAGGCATGCTCGGCATGGAAGGGGCTTCGGGTGCCGGGGCTGCATGCGGAGTTGCCGGGGCGGCCGGAGTGTACTGGGCGGCTGGAGCGGCTGGCATCGCAGGTGCTGCGTACTGATCGGTCGGAGTTCCGTAAGGAGCGCCATACGGGTTGCCGTACGGAGTGTTGGTGGCTGCCGGGGCTGGGGTCGGAGCGCCATACGGGTCTGCGGTGGGCATTGCCGGAGTCGGCGCAGGCATTGCAGGTGCCGGAGCGGC
>UMCP01023042.1_pt1 | contig 18388 bp, 16 predicted proteins | sample 1964261 | NCBI WGS metagenome assembly UMCP01 (sample SAMEA4835971, study PRJEB28245) | human gut metagenome | biome: gut microbiome; material: fecal sample | place: Denmark | collected 2008
AAATGAAACTAGTACTTATAATAGCATTTATGGTATACTTCTTAATAGACATTAATGTCAATAAATTAAAGAAATAAGTATGAAGTATAGGAGTATTATAAAATTATGAATAAGCACAGGTTATTGGCAATATTACTTACACTAGGATGTATGATAAATTTAACTGGATGCAGTAGAGATATAGTAAAAGCAGCAAGTGGTGCAAATGTCCAAGAAAGGGCTGTTGAAGCTGAAAATGTTAATAAAGGTAAGAAATCAGATGGTGAGAATGATAGAATTTCACAGGAGGAGCTGGCTGATATTATATCTGAAGATGATACTTTGGAAAAAATAGTAGATCCAGCTTATGAAGAGGTGGAAAGATATTTAGATGAAGAAAGTGCATATAAGGGGTTTCAAGGCGTGGCATTGGTAGCGCAAGGCAATGAAATTAAATTTGCTAAAGCTTATGGAAATGCAGATTATGATGATAATATAGTAAATAAAGTAAATACACGTTTTGCTATAGCCTCAAATACAAAACAATTTACAGCAGTAGCTATAATGCAACTGATGGAAGATGGGAAAATAAATCTTGATGATACCATTGATAAGTATTTTCCAAAGTTTAAATATGCAAATCAGATAACAGTAAGAGAGTTATTACAAATGAGATCAGGTCTTGTAGACTATTTAAATGCAGCAGAATTATATTTTAAAGATGAGGATAGTTTAAAAATATTAAATGATTATAGAGAAAAGGCATATTTTGATGAATATGTATCAGATTCAAGATGGACAGCAGATATAATCCTAAATAATTTATATTTAAGTGAATTACAATTTGAACCTGGACAAGCATATGATTACTGTAATACAAATTACTATCTACTTGGTTTAATAATTGAACAAGCCTCTGGAGTTTCATATGAAGATTATATAAAAGAAAATATTTTTAAGCCTTGTGGAATGAAAATATCAAGTATGAGTGCAGAGGATACAGATGCAAAAGGTCATGGCAGTGTTGAATCAGGTGAAATTGTTGTAAATCCTAAATTTACGTTTGCAGCTGGTAATATATATACTAATGTATATGATTTACTTAGATGGGAGAGAATGCTACATACAGGAAAATTACTTTCACAAGAGTCTTATAATGAAATGATAACACCTTCAGAAGATAGTGGATATGGATTTGGTTTAATAATTAGTGATGGAATTATAAGACATAGTGGTGTTATTGATGGATTTAATTCTTACACAGAATATGACTCAGCAAAGGATATTACAATAATAATTTTAGAAAACTATGATCCATCAACATCAATTCTTGAAGCTAAATATGACGGTGCCATCATACGAGGATTAATAAAATAGAAATAGAAATGCAGTTTAGATTAATAATCTAAACTGCGTTCTTTATAAAAAATTTATTTTATCATAGTTAGTATTTCATCTTCTGACATTGAAGAATCACAACGAGTTTCCCATTCTCCATTTTTGCTGACAATAAATCCAGGAACTGTTACAATGTGATATTTTTCTCTAAATGAACTTATTTCATTATCGGAAAAATTATCACTATTTACATAGTGAATTGTAGTATTTAGCTTGTTATATAAGTTACCTAACTTTTTAGCAAACTTACGGCAATACGGACATGTTTCTCTACCTATATAAACGACAGTAAGTTTTTCTGATGATAATAATTTATCAGCTTCTGTTGAAGGTATTTGCTTAAATGATTTTACGTCTTCTTTATATGTATTTTCTCCAAACATAAATTTTCCTCCTTATTTTTTTAAAATAATTATATCAAAAAAAGATAATCTATCAACTTAAATTTAAGATTAATTAATAAAAATATAAGATTAATTGTAAAATATAGGTATGTTAATAAATATTATAGGTTAATTTATTGATAATAATAAATAGAATTATGGTAATAGTTTTAAAGATGCTAAAAAATTTTGACTAAAGTAAAAAAACATATATAATAAAAGAAGTGATTTTTTTGCGAAAATAGATATGAGGTGACTTAGTTTTTATGAAGGATAAAGATAAATTACAAGAAGAGATTTTAAAGGCTGATATGAAGAGCGTTGAGAAGATATGGAAAGAGTCAGATGGAGAACAGACATTAGCAGCATTATTAGAAAAAATGACTAAAGATGAGTTAGTTAAGGTTGCTAAAAAATATGATGTTAAAGGTATTACATCTTTAAAGAAGGCTGAAGTTGTTGAAAGAATAAGAGAAGTTATCATAAAGAATGTAGATTTAATGATTAATTCATTAGAAGAAACTTCAATAAAATTCTTACAAGAATTAATAAATTATGGTGGTGTTAAAAAGTATCAATGTGATTTATTAATAAATTCAAACTTTTTAAGAAATAGAGGTATTGTATTTACAGCATCTATAAATGGAGAATTATATGTTATCTTACCAGAAGAACTAAGAGTATTATTAAAAGAAAAGATAACAAAAGATGTTATGGCCGCTTCTAGAGAAAAGAGCGACTTAATTAAGGCTATTGCAGGAAGTACATATTATTATGGGGTAGTTTCATATTCAGCCATAAGAGAAATTTTAGAATCTACATTTAATACTGAAGTTACAGATGAAAAAATAAAAGAGTTAGTATTAATTGGAGAAGAATTAGGATATGACTATGTTATAGAAGAAGATGGATTATGTCACATCGATGTTGAAAATTCAAATAAAATTGTTAAGCTTCAAAAGAAAAACAAGAAGAATATTTGTAAATTTGATAAGAAGACTTTAATAAAAGCGGGTGTTCCAGATTTTATGGAAGAACATAAAAGTGGGAAAAATTTACAAAGAGCTTTAGGTGAAATGTTTATAATAGATAAAGAAATTTTAAAAGATGAGATGGATTCATTTACTATAAGTATTAAAAATGAAATGCCTATGGAAAAATCTATAAATTTATTCTTAGATGCATATGAAATTGATAATGAAGAAGAAAAGAATATTTTTGCCTATGAATTAGAACATTTAGCTAAAAGTATAAAAAGATGGTCATTAAATGGATATTCTGAAAATGAAATAACAAAGCTTGAACAAAGAGTTGTTAATGAAGTGAAGATAGGAAGAAATGATCCTTGTTTATGCGGAAGTAAAAAGAAGTATAAAAAATGTTGTGGAAGATAATACATAATATAGTACGAATATAAATTTTTATAATATGGGGATGTCGCATTAAGAATAAATAATACAATATATTGTATATAAAATTTTTAGTGTGACATCCCCATATTTTTATTTGAAAAAAATTAAAAAAATAAGGCGTTTTATATATTTTTTATACTATTTAAAAATATATAATATGTATTTTTCTGTAAAAAGCATAAATTACTAAGATTTTATCAAATATTATCTTACTGTACAAGAAATAAAAAGTAGCCTCATATAATATATTGAAGTTTAGAGTAAGGCTAATATTCAGTAAGGAGTGGTTAAGGTGTTGAGAGTATTTGTTTTTGCTATAGGTTTTATTATGGTTGCTTTTGCAATAAGATTTTTTATTGATGAAATTATGCTGTATAAAAATGGCGTAAGAAAGGAAGCAACTTTAATATTGATGAAACCTTATAATCATGTTGATATAAATAAATATAGAAATAAAGTATATGATGTTGGGATAGAACCTATTTTAGAAGTAGACAATGGGAATAAAAAAGTGATAATTGAATATGATGATTATGATGAATTTAAATATTTAAAAGTTGGTGATAAGGTAAAAGTTATATATCCCAAGGAAAACATAGGCGAGATAAAGAGATACTCATTTTTTAAAATATTTAAAACTAGTATAGCATTATCTTTAATAGCAGTTTTTATCATTTTTGTAGGAACAAGTTTATTATAAAGGTGGAACTTATTCCACTTTTTCTTTTATAGGAATATTATTTAATTGATTTCGAAAGGAATTTTTATTATTATTAAATATAGGAGTGACATATTTTTATGGAGAGTGAACTTATGGATAAAAATGAATCAAAATTTGTTTTAAATAGATTGTTAGTACAGTTATATGGAGATATATTGAAAATAGAAGAAAAGTCTTTGCAAGAAGGAGAGTTCTCCGATTTATCAGTTACTGAAATACATATTATAGAGGCCATTGGTATTAAAGGATGTAGGACTATGAGTGAAATTGCTTATGATTTAAGCATTACAGTAGGAACACTGACTACAGCAATTAATAAATTGATTAAGAAAGAATATGTAGAAAGAAAACGTATTGAAGAGGATAGAAGAGTGGTTCTTGTTAATCTTACAGATAGAGGAAAACTTGCTTATGATAATCATGCCAAATTTCATGCTGATATGATAGATAGGCTGATTGAAGGATTTGAAAAAAAAGAGGAACTTGTCTTGATTTCTACTTTAAGCAAATTAACAAACTTCTTTGAAGAAAAATATCATTTAATAAAAAAATAATAATTATATTTAAGGAATTAATTTTAAAAAATAAAATTAATTCCTTTTTTTTAAATAAATAAAAGCTAAGTGAAATATATATATAAATATATATTTTATTAGGGGTGGTGAATAAATGAAGAATAAATTTAAGCTGCTATCTATATTAAGTGAGGTGATATTGTTAAGTATATTATGCGGCTGCTCAGATAATAAAAAAAATACAGGAAAAGATGATGAAATTTATCAAATAGGAATAAATCAAATTGTACAGCATTCTGCCTTGGATTCAGCAAGGGAAGGATTTATTGATGGACTAAGAGAGAAAGGATATGTTGATGGAGATAATATAAAAATTGACTATGAAAATGCTCAAGGTGATGTATCCATTGCTCAAACTATAAGCAAACAATTTGTAAATAATGGTGTTGATATGATTTTTGCAATTTCCACATCTTCAGCTCAATCTGCTTATAATGCAACAAAAGAAATACCTATAGTCTTTACAGCTGTAACTGATCCTGTAGCAGCAGGAATAGCTAATAGCTTTGAAAGTTCTGGTAATAATGTTACAGGGATGTCAGATATGGTTTCTATGACAGAGCAAATTGCTTTATTGCAAGATATTATACCAAGTATAGAAAAAATAGGGGTTATCTATAATACTTCAGAAGCAAATTCAATAGTTCAAGTTGATGAATTAAAAGCTGCCGCTAAAGAAAGAAACTTAGAAGTGAAGGAAATATCAATTACCACTATCAATGAGATAAATCAAAATCTATCAGCAAATATAAAAGATATTGATGCATTGTATATTCCTACTGATAATACTGTGGCATCAGCATATGAATTAGTAGGAAGTATATGTTTAAACAATAATATACCGATGTTATGTGCTGAAGAAGCAGGAGTGAGTAAGGGCGGCTTGTGTTCTATAGGAATAGATTATTATAAGTTAGGAAAAGAAGCTGGATATAAAGCGGTGAAGGTTATTGAAGGTATGGTTCCTTCTGAGATAAAGATTGAAAAATCATCAGATATGACTGTTACTATCAATTCTGATGTAGCAAAAAAAATTAATATAGAAATACCTAAAGAAATTGAAGAAAATGCTCAAATTGTAACTGGAGGAGTGAACTAAATGAATCTTATAATTAATGCCATTGAAGAAGGTCTGCTATTTTCTATTGTTTCAATGGGAATATATATAACATATAAGATTCTTGATTTTCCGGATCTTTCGGTGGATGGCACCTATCCATTAGGAGCAGCCATAACAGCAGTTCTTCTTGTAAATGGAGTTAATCCTTGGCTGGCAATTATAATTTCATCAGCTGGAGGGGCCATTGCAGGTTGGATAACAGCCTTTTTACATGTAAAACTTAAGATAAGTAATTTGATGTCAGGTATTCTTGTGATGATAGCTCTTTATTCTGTGAATTTAAGGATTATGGGAAAATCTAATATGCCGCTATTTAGCACAAATACCATATTTAAGAATGCTGATTTTCAACCTATCTTTATAATAATAATCATAGTAGTTATCTGTAAGATTATTATAGATACTTTTTTAAAGACTAAAAGAGGTTTCTTACTTATGGCAGTAGGTGATAATGAGCAAGTAGTATCATCTTTAGGAATAAATAAAAATAGTGTTAAGGTACTTGGATTAATGCTTAGTAATGGATTAGTGGGAATGGCTGGAGCCATTCAAGCCCAAAAGTATGGTTATGCAGATGTAAATATGGGGCAAGGAATTGTGGTAATGGGACTAGCAACAGTTGTGATAGGACTAACTATTTTTAGTAAGATTTCATTTATGAAATGCACAACTATATCTATTCTAGGAGCAATTATCTATAAAGTAGCTATTGCTATTGCTTTAAAAATAAATTTTAATCCTAATGATTTAAAATTAATAACAGCAATAATAGTTATAATTGCCTTAGCTTCTAATAATGGAATTTTTAAATTTAAAAATAAGAAAAATAAAGAGAGAAGGCGGAGAAAGTGCTGAAAATTAAAGATGTATATAAGGTTTTTAATGTAAATACCATTAATGAAAATAGAGTATTTGATGGATTTTCTCTTCAAGTAGAAAAAGGGGAGTATGTATCAATAATTGGGTCTAATGGTGCTGGCAAGTCTACATTACTAAATTTAATAACTGGAAATTTACCAGTGGATAGTGGAAGTATAATGATTGATGGCGAAGAAGTTGTAAAGAAAGAGGAGTATTATAGATGTCGTTATATAGGGCGTGTATTTCAAAATCCGTCTGTTGGAGTGGCTCCGAATATGAATATATTAGAAAATATGTCGTTAGCAGATAATAAAGGTAAACCATATGGAATAAAATTTGCTATAGATAAGAAACGTATAAATTATTATAAAGAAGAACTTAAAAGATTGAATTTAGGTTTAGAAGATAAGCTATATAATAAAGTTAACTTATTATCTGGAGGACAAAGACAAGCTTTAACTCTGATTATGGCTGTAATGTCTAATCCTAAAATATTGTTGTTAGATGAACATACAGCAGCATTAGATCCTAAAACATCCATAAAAATAATGGATATAACTAATAAAATTATAGAAGAAAAGAAGATAACAACATTAATGGTTACTCATAATATTAAGCAAGCTATAGAAAGTGGCAATAGATTGATAATGATGCATGAAGGAAAAACAATAATAGATGTTAGTAAAGAAGAGAAGGCAAAGCTAAATAGAGATAGGCTGATTGAAATGTTTGGTAAAGCTAATATGGAAGATGTGCTAAGTGATAGAAGTTTATTAAGCACATTTTAGCAATTGTTATATAAAAGAGTAGAAATAGAAGAATAGGAAAATATTCTAATTCATTTCTACTCTTTTTTGCATTATTTTATAGAAAACTAAAAAATTAAAAATGATTTAATAATAAATTAAATTACTTTTAAAGGAATATATGGTGATAATAAAAATACTAATTTAGTTAAAAAATAATCTATGTAAAAGAAAAAGGTAAAAATAAACAAAGTGTCTGAAGATGTTATCAATAGCAATAAATAAGCATTTTAAGAAAGGAGAGATTTGCATACAATAAAAAATATGAAAAAAATTAGAAAAAAAGTTTGACAAAAAATAAACGATATAATACAATAAGGATGTGGACATGTTAAAAATATAACAAAGTCCTAAAGAAAATAAGTAATTCAATATAAACTATTAATCATAGATTTAAATTCAGGAGGGATTCAAATGAAAGTTACAAATGCTCAAGAATTAACAAAAAGAATTGAACAATTAAGAGAAGCGCAAAAACAATTTGCTACTTTTTCACAAGAACAAGTAGATGAAATTTTTAGGCAAGCAGCTTTAGCAGCTAATCATAACAGAATCAAACTTGCTAAAATGGCTGTTGAAGAAACAGGAATGGGTATAGTTGAAGATAAAGTTATCAAAAATAACTTTGCTGCTGAATATATATATAATCAATATAAGAACATGAAGACTTGTGGAGTTTTAGAAGAAGATAAAACAAGCGGAATAACAAAGGTTGCAGAACCGATTGGAGTTATATCTGCAATAGTTCCAACAACAAACCCAACTTCTACAGCAATATTCAAATGTTTAATAGCTTTAAAAACTAGAAATGCAATAATCATTTCACCACACCCAAGAGCTAAAAATTCAACTATTGAAGCTGCTAGAGTAGTTTTAGAAGCTGCAGTTAAAGCAGGAGCTCCAGAAGGAATAATTGGATGGATAGATCAACCTTCAGTTGAATTATCACAAAACGTTATGAGAGAATCAGATATAATTCTTGCTACAGGTGGGCCAGCAATGGTTAAAGCTGCTTACTCATCAGGAAGACCAGCTTTAGGAGTTGGAGCAGGAAATACTCCAGCAATCATCGATGAAACAGCTCACATTAAAATGGCTGTTAACTCAATATTACTTTCTAAGACATTTGATAACGGTGTTATTTGTGCATCAGAACAATCAATCGTTGTTTTAGAACAAGTTTATGATGAAGTTAAGAAAGAATTGGCTGAAAGAGGAGCTTATATCTTAAAAGGTGAAGAAATAGATAAGGTTAGAAGCATAATCCTAAATGAAAAAGGTGGATTAAATGCTGATATGGTTGGTCAATCTGCTTATAAAATAGCTAGAATGGCAGGAGTTAACGTTCCAGAAAGTGCTAAAGTTTTAGTTGGTGAAGTAACTTCAGTTGAATTAGAAGAACCATTCTCACACGAAAAATTATCTCCAGTTTTAGCAATGTACAAAGCTACATCATTTGAAGATGCTTTAAATAAAGCTGACAGATTAATTGAATTAGGTGGTATGGGACATACATCAATACTTTACACTGATCAAGTTAAGAATAGAGATAGAGTTTTAACATTTGGTGAAAGAATGAAAACTGCTAGAACATTAATCAATATGCCAGCAGCTCAAGGTGCCATCGGAGACTTATTCAACTTTAAATTAGCTCCATCATTAACTTTAGGATGTGGATCATGGGGTGGAAACTCAGTTTCAGAAAATGTTGGTCCTAAGCACTTAATCAATGTTAAGAGCATTGCTGAAAGGAGAGAAAATATGCTTTGGTTTAGAGTTCCAGAAAAAACTTATTTCAAATACGGATGTTTACCAATAGCTTTACAAGAATTAGCTGATATGGGTAAAAAGAAAGCATTCATTGTAACTGATAGAGTATTATTCGATATGGGGTACACTAATAAAGTTACGGATGTACTAGATGCAAACGGAATCCAATACAAAATATTCTCAGATGTTGAACCAGATCCAACTTTAAGATGTGCAAGAGCTGGTGCTGCTGAAATGACTGCATTCAACCCAGACGTTATAATTTCACTTGGTGGTGGATCAGCTATGGATGCTGCTAAAATCATGTGGGTTATGTATGAGCACCCAGAAGTTAACTTCCACGATTTAGCTATGACATTCATGGATATAAGAAAGAGAATATACAAATTCCCAACTATGGGTGAAAAAGCTATGATGGTTTCAATAGCAACTTCAGCTGGTACTGGTTCAGAAGTTACTCCATTCGCAGTTATCACTGATGAAAAATCAGGAGTTAAATATCCATTAGCTGACTATGAACTAACTCCAGATATGGCTATAGTTGATGCAGAATTAATGATGACTTCTCCAAGGGGATTAACAGCTTGTGCTGGTATAGATGTATTAGTTCACGCAGTTGAAGCGTATGTTTCAATAATGGCATCTGAGTACACTAATGGTTTAGCTTTAGAAGCAATCAGATTAGTATTTAAATACTTACCAGATGCTTACAATGAAGGGACAACTAATATTAAAGCAAGAGAAAAAATGGCTCACGCTTCATGTATGGCTGGTATGGCATTCTCTAATGCATTCTTAGGAATTAATCACTCAATGGCTCATAAGTTAGGTGCATTCCATCACTTACCACATGGTATGGCTAACTCATTAGTTATGACTGAAGTTATCAGATTCAACTCAGTTGATGCGCCAACTAAACAAGCAGCATTTGCTCAATACAAATACCCAAATGCAGCATGGAGATATGCTAGAATAGCTGATCACTTAGGATTAGGTGGAAATACTAACGAAGAAAAAGTTGAATTATTAATCAAGGCCATTGAAGAACTACAATCTAAAGTTAATATGCCAAAAACAATAAAAGAAGCCGGTGTAACTGAAGAGAAATTCTATGCTACATTAGATGAAATGGTAGAACAAGCATTTGATGATCAATGTACAGGTGCTAATCCAAGATACCCATTAATGAAAGAGTTAAAAGAAATGTATATAAATGCATTTGATGTAAAAGCAGATGCTCAAGCAGATGCTCAAGCAGAAGCAGCTGCTACAAGCAAAAAAGCTAATAAAAAGAAGTAATTAAAAATTAAGAATCAACTCAATAATGTTTATAAATTAATGCTTTGTGTAAATACCTCTAAATAGAAAAAGTTATTTAGAGGTATTTTTTTATAAATTTTTTTAATACTTAAATACCTTGTAATATTTTAAATATACTTGGATTCCATGTAATTCAGTACTAATACCTAAAAATACAAATATACCCATAAAAGCCATAAGAAAAATAACTATAAATTGAATAAAATTATTTTTTATATCTTTAAACATTTTTAATAATAATATTACCTTAAATTTATTAAATATAACATAATATAGTATTAAATAAGGAAGAGAAGATCATAAAGCTAGTGCAGATGGTATAGCTGAACCTATTAATTAGAGAAAAATATAATAGTAATTAATGTCAAGTATAAAAATGGTAAAGTGGTTAAAAGCCTATTATATAAGGAAAGTTAGAAATGAATATTATGGATATAAATCTTTATATATAAATTAATAGTATGTTTTGGCACATGTACCTTTTATTATTTAAGGAATACTTATAAAAATATGTTATAACTATATATGAGCAAGGTTGGTAGAAGTAAAAAGTACTTCAACTAATAAAATATTGGACAAGATATTGTCTGAAAAAATAAAAAGGAGTGGTACCAATGAAAAAAACAATAATTGCCATAATGTTATCAACATCGCTAATAGGAGGAATAGGAGCTACTATAGGAAGTAAAACTGTAGAAGCAGCTACCTTAAAAGCAAAAAGAGGATTTATTACAACTATAATAAAGGATAATGTAAAAGATTCAGAAGTATTGAATTTAAGTAGTGATTGTGGAGTATATCAAAGAAGAGTTATATTCAAAAAATATTTTGGATGTATAAATGGACAAACTATAAATATATATAAACCTATTTGTAATGGAGGAATTATAATAGGTAATGGAAGCAATTCTAATAATGAAAATGATTCTAATATAGGAAATGACAATAATAACAATACAGAGAATAAAGATGAAATAAATAATAATAATAACAATAATAATGCTTCAAATGGAGATATAAGTACAATAGTACCTCCTACGCAAACTGAAAAACCATCAACAGATAAAGATACATCAATTGATGAAAAACCATCAATTGAACAAAAACCAAATATAGAACAAAAACCTTCAGTAGATGAAAAGCCATCAGAAGAAATAAAACCATCACCGGAAAATAATAGCAACTTAGGTGAAGTAAATGATAAATTTATGACACAAGTTGAAAATTTAATATATGAAAAAGTAAATGAAGAAAGAACTAAGGCTGGTTTAGAAACTTTATCATATAATACTACAATGGAAAAGTATGCAAGAATTAAATCACAAGATATGGGTGATAATAATTATTTCAGCCATGAGGATTTAAGTGGTAATTTAATAACAACGCAAATGAAAAATGATGGAGTTACATATAGAGCTTGGGGAGAAAATATAGCTTATATAGGTGGAGTATCTGATGCTAATGCATTAGCAGAGCAATTTATGACAAATTGGATGAATTCACAGGGACATAGAGAAAATATATTATCATCTAAATTTTCAAGTATAGGTGTTGGTGTATATAAAATTGGCAATAAAGTATATGCAACACAAGAATTTTATAAATAAGTAAAATTAAAAAATATGTATTAAGTTTAATTTTTAAATTACGACAGTAGTGAAAATAGGGTAATTTTATTACTGTAAATAGGAGTGAAGAGGTTTGAATAAGAATAAAAAAATTAATAAAGAAAAAACTTTAGCTTTAGTTTTGGCTGGAGGATTAGTTACATCAACTTTAAATGTAGTAAATACTTCAGCAGATATGATACAAGATGTTAATTTAGTAGAATCTGTGAGTACATCTAATGAATCGGTTATACCAAATCAAACATTAAATTTTGATAAAAGTAAGCCATCAGACATAACTATAACTGGAGTTAAATTTAATAGCAAAGATTTAAATTCAATATCTATTACAAATGAAAAGGGAGATCCAATTAATTTTAAATTAAATGAAATTAATGTAGATAAAGATAGTGCAACAATTACAATACCTTCAAATGTTATATCAAATTTAAATTTAACTGTAGGTGTACATGCTATTTCTTTACATTTTTCAGATGGTTCAGCTACTATTGGAGCAGTATCGGTGAATGTAATTGATAGTAATTCACCAGTGAACCCTCCAAAAGATGATAATACGATAGTTGTACCACCAGTTACACCGCCATCAGATGATAAAAATGATAAAGAAGATACTATCACAAAAAAACCAACAATAAAATATCAAAAATTAACTTTTGATATGAACAATAAACAAGACTTAGTAGTAAGTAATGTTAATTTTGATAATACTAAATTAGAGTACATATATATTAATGGAAAAGAAATATCAGCAACAGAGCTGAAAATTGAAAATGATAAAATAATAATACCATCAAATGTTATATCTAATGTAATTAGTGTAGAAGGAAATTATACTATTTCATTTAAATTTTCTGAAGGAAGTTCATTAATAAATGCAGTAGATATTGAAGTTAAAGATAAAAATGTTATAGTACCACCAGTTACACCGCCATCAGGTGATACGGTAACACCACCAAGTATTGATAAAGAAAATACAATTGTTATTGATAAAAATAATCTTAAGAGTATAGAAATTCCTAATTTTATTCCTAGTGGAAGCAATGTAAAGTTTGTTACTATTAATGGTAAGAAATTACCTGTAAAATATATGAATATAAGAACTGCTTCTAATGAGGAAATAACTCCTGCAGTTTATGTTTATGGAGATAAATTAGTTATTCCTGTTGAAGTTTTAAAGTATGTTGGTATTGATGTTGATAAATATGATATTGAAGCTACTTTAGAAGATGGAACAACAGTTTCTAAATCAATACAATTACAAGTGATAAATTCATCGAATAAAGAAGATGATAAAGTCACTGAAAAGCCATCAGATAATAATCAAATAACAAATAAACCATCAAATAAACCATCAAACAATGAGATAGCAAATGGTAATGCTAATAAAAATGATTCTATAAAACTAGAGAATAGTTCAAATAACAAACTACCTAACACTGGTGCAGCAGTAAGCAGTGGATTAATTGGTTCATTATCAACTTTAATTGGTGCTGTGTTATTAAGAAAGAAAAAATAATTGAATATAGTTATAATTTTATAATGTTAAAAGGGCTATATTGAAAGAAGTTTTGTACTAGTCAACAAAAAAGGGGAATTCTAATTTGAATTCCCCTTTTTTGAAATTTAAATAAACTAGATGCTGTTTTGAAAGATACCTTCTATGATACCAGTAACACAACCAAGAATAGAACCAGCTTGAAAAGGTGATAAATATATATAATTTTCAAGTAAACTAAATAAAACTACCGATATAAGGAGTATTATGCTGTGTAACATCATTTTAGAGTTTATAGGTCTTTTAGAAATTAATAATTTTTTTTCTTTAAGAAAGAATTTGCTGTATAGATGTAATTTTAATTTGTTGATAAAAATAAAAAAAATAAAAGAAAATACAATAAAACTTAAGAGAATTTTACAGAGAGAAATAAAAATAGTCAATGCATCACCTTAAAAATTGTTTCTATTATAATATATTAAATAAAGTGGAAATGTGTTTGATTTTTATGGTAATATATTATGAATAGATACATAAATGCGAGGTGAAAATATGAAGCCATTAGCAGATTTAGTGAGACCTACAGAATTAGATGAGGTATGTGGGCAAGAACATATATTAGGAAAAAATAAAATACTAGATAGAATTATAAAAAGTGGACATATCTCTAATATGATTTTTTATGGACCTCCTGGAACTGGCAAGACAACAGTTGCTAATATAATAGCTAAAAAGGCTGGTAAAAGATTTTATAAATTAAATGCAACCAATGCATCTTTGAAAGATATACAAGATATAACAAAGGAATTAGATACTTTTTTAGGAATAAACGGTGTTGTTTTATATTTAGATGAGATACAAAATTTCAATAAAAAGCAACAACAATCATTGTTAGAATATATTGAAGACGGAAGGATTACTCTTATAGCTTCAACTACAGAAAATCCTTATTTTTATATATTTAAAGCCATCTTAAGTAGATCAACTATTTTTGAATTTAAACCTGTAGGAGAAAAAGATATAAAGAAGGCTTTAGATAGAGCCATTACTTTAAAAGGTAAGGAATATAATGAGATTTGTATTAAAGTTACCAATGAAGCTAAAGAATATTTGGCTGCTTACTGTAATGGTGATGTAAGAAAGGCTCTTAATGGATTAGAGGTAGCTTTAAATTCCACTAAACCTAATGATGATAAAGAGATACTGATTGATTTAGAAGCTGCTAAAGATTCAACTCAAAGCAAGGTAATAGCTTTTGATATGGATGGAGATTCTCATTATGATATACTAAGTGCATTTCAAAAGTCTATTAGAGGTAGTGATGCTGATGGAGCAATTCATTATTTAGCTAGACTTATAAAAGGTGGAGATTTAATATCTATATGTAGAAGGCTACAGGTTATTGCGTCAGAAGATATAGGACTTGCTTACCCACAAGCTGCGTTTATTGTAAAGTCTTTAGTTGATTCAGCCAGGGAACTGGGGTTTCCAGAAGCTAGAATTCCTCTGGCGGAAGCTACAATATTACTAGCAACTAGTCCAAAATCAAATTCTTCATATGTTGCTATAGATAGAGCTTTAGATGATTTGGAAAATATAACTATAGATGATATTCCAATGCATTTAAAGGATGCACATTATGGAGGCGCTAGTAAACTAGGAAGAGGAATAGAGTATAAGTATCCTCACAAATATGAAAATCATTACGTAAAACAGCAATATTTACCAGATAATATTAAAAATAAAGTGTACTATGAATATGGTGATAATAAAATTGAAAAAACTATGAAAGAATACTGGAGCAGGATTAAAGGGAAATAATATTAAGATGAAGTATATTAAGCTTCATCTTTTATGGATATTTGCTGTTATATAAATAGTAACAAGTTAGATGGCTATAAAAGATTCAAAGAGATTAATGGAGTAATAACAGCTATGATGAAATCAAGCTTTTCTTTGAATTCAAAATTGCTGTCGATTTTTTTTATATCTATGTTGACAAAAGCCGAGTACTTTGCTAAGATATAAACATCAAATAAAACATAGTAAAATAGTCAGAAATAAAAAGGGGTGGAGAAATGAAACTTTCAACAAAAGGAAGATATGGAGTAAAGGCAATGGTGGATTTGGCAATTCACTATGGAGATGCACCCGTTTCTATTAAGACGATATCTAGTAGACAAAGTATATCAGAGTATTATTTAGAGCAGCTATTTTCCCCTCTAAGGAAAGCTAAGCTTATTACAAGTATTAGAGGAGCTCAAGGAGGATATGTTTTAGCAAAAGAACCTAAAGATATAAAAGTTTCTGATATTATGAATATTTTAGAAGGTCCTGTGGAGGTTGCAGATTGCATTGATAATGTATCTTGTGATAATATAGATTGTTGTGCCACAAGATTGTTATGGACAAAAATTAAAAATAGTATAGATGAAGTTATGGAATCAATAACTTTACAAGATATAGTAGATGATTATAATGAAATGAAAGATAAAAATTCACTTTTAGAATTAAAGAGGAGAGAAGAATAATGAAAACAACTTATATGGATTATTCAGCTACAACATATGTTAAACCAGAAGTTTTAGATGCAATGATGCCTTTCTTTACAGAAAAGTTTGGTAACCCATCATCATTCTATGGAATATCAAGAGAAACAAAAATGGCAGTAGATAATGCAAGAGCACAAGTGGCTAAAGCAATAAACTGTGATCCAAATGAAGTGTATTTCACAGGTGGTGGATCAGAAGCTGATAACTGGGCAATAAAAGGTATTGCCACAGCTCATATGAAAAAAGGAAATCATATAATAACAACTAAGATAGAGCATCATGCAGTATTACATACTTGTGAATTCTTAGAAAAATTTGGTTTTGAAGTAACTTACTTAGATGTTAATGAAGAAGGATTTATTGATTTAAAACAATTGGAATCAGCGATAACAGATAAAACTATTTTAGTTTCAATAATGTTTGCTAATAACGAAATAGGAACAATCCAACCAATAAAAGAAATTGGAGCAATTTGTAGAGAAAAGAAAGTATTATTCCACACTGATGCTGTTCAAGCAATAGGTTCAGTACCGGTAGATGTTAAAGAAATGAATATTGATTTATTATCCTTAGCTGGACATAAATTATATGGGCCTAAGGGAATAGGTGCTTTATATATAAGAAAAGGTGTAAGAATAGATAACTTAATTCACGGTGGTGGACAAGAAAGAGGAAGAAGAGCAGGTACAGAAAATATTCCAGGAGTAGTTGGTTTAGGAAAAGCTATCGAAATTGCAACTGAAAATATTGAAGAAAATAGAGCAAGATTAACTGTATTAAGAGATAAGTTAATTGACGGAGTCCTAGAAAGAATTCCATATGCTAGATTAAATGGACCAAGAGGAGATAAGAGATTACCAGGAAACTCTAATATAAGCTTTGAGTTTATTGAAGGAGAATCAATTCTTTTATCATTAGACTTTGAAGGGATTTGTGCATCTAGTGGTAGTGCTTGTACATCAGGTTCTTTAGATCCTTCACATGTATTATTAGCCATAGGATTACCACATGAAAAAGCACACGGTTCTTTAAGAACAACTTTAGGTGCTGCATCAACAGAAGAAGATGTGGAAAAATTATTAAATGAATTACCACCAATAATAGAAAGATTAAGAAATATGTCACCATTATGGTACGACTTTAAAAGAAAAGGAGAAAGATAATTATGATATATAGTGATAAAGTAATGGATCATTTTAAAAACCCAAGAAATGTAGGAGAAATAGACGACGCTAACGGAGTTGGAGAAGTTGGAAATGCTAAGTGCGGAGATATAATGAAAGTTTATTTAAAAGTTGAAGATAACATAATCAAGGATGTTAAGTTCCAAACTTTTGGATGTGGATCAGCTATAGCATCATCTTCAATGGCTACAGAATTAATTAAAGGAAAGACATTAGAAGAAGCATGGGAATTATCAAATAAAGCAGTTGCAGAGGCTTTAGATGGACTTCCACCAGTAAAAATGCACTGTTCAGTATTAGCAGAAGAAGCTATACATAAAGCAATCAATGACTATAGAAAAAATCAAGGGTTAAGCTTAGAAGGTTGGGAATTTGAAGAAACTGATCACGATGAATTACACGATGCAGTGCATGGACACGAATAAGATTTAAGGTGTGATTAGATGAAAAAGAAGAAAAAGGTAGTTATAGGTATGAGTGGCGGAGTTGATAGCTCCGTTGCTGCTTACCTTTTAAAGGAGCAAGGATATGATGTAATTGGTGTAACAATGCAAATATGGCAAGAAGATAAAGATTACACAGAAAGAGAAGGTGGTTGTTGTTCCCTTTCAGCAGTTGATGATGCAAGAAGAGTTGCTAATAAAATAGGAATACCTTTCTATGTAATGAATTTTAGAGATTCATTTAAAGAAAAGGTAATAGATTATTTTGTGCAAGAATACATAGATGGAAAGACACCTAATCCATGTATAGCATGTAATAAGCATTTAAAATTCGATGAGCTTTTAAGAAAAGCTAGAGGAATTGGGGCTGATTATGTTGCTACAGGTCATTATGCTAAGATAGAAGAAAGAGATGGAAGACATCTTCTGATTCGTTCAGATGATTATAGAAAAGATCAAACATATGCATTGTACAACTTTACTCAAGATCAATTAGCACATACTCTAATGCCATGTGGAGAATACACAAAGGATAGAATTAGAGAAATAGCTAAGGAAATTGGCTTATCTGTATATAATAAAAAAGATAGTGAAGAAATATGTTTTATTCCAGACAATGATCATGGGAGATATATTAAAGAAGCTAGACCATTAGAAGTAGTTAAAGGAAACTTTGTTGATAAGAATGGCAATGTTCTAGGACAACATAAAGGTATAGTATATTACACTATAGGTCAAAGA